>Ga0213876_10000111_pt1 | contig 89727 bp, 73 predicted proteins | sample BarmaccomBMRX_R9_FD_160113 | JGI IMG/M metagenome (GOLD analysis project Ga0213876, IMG submission 160113) | Root-associated microbial communities from Barbacenia macrantha in rupestrian grasslands, the National Park of Serra do Cipo, Brazil - RX_R9 | ecosystem: Host-associated > Plants > Roots... | reverse complement strand
CCGTTCTGGTGCATCTGCTCGATGATGTTGCGCCAGCCGATGCCCGTGTTATACGCGCAGAACGAAATCTCGCCCTCCTGCGTGCCGTAGGGGATGATGCACATCTCCGTGCGGCGGAAGTCGTAGTTGAACAAGTCCTGGAACCACATGCCCGCGATGAAGAGGAAGTTCCAGCGGTCGGCGCGGCGCGCCTCGATGTCCGTCTTCGAGCGCTTGCCGTCCACGCGGCCGTAGGAGCGGCCGGTCAACCCGAACGACTTGTCGAACTTCTTGAACAGCTCGTAGAGCGAGAACTGCGACGGCGCCTTGTAAGGGTTGTAGTGCTTCAGGAGCGTCAGGCCCATCAGCATGTTCGACATCCACTTGCCGCGCCCCGCGTCCGTGATCCTCTTCATGTCGTGGACGAGGCCGGGGATGTTCAGGAACTCGGGGACGGGAGCCATCTCCTTCGTCTCCTTGTCGATCATCACGGCCGTGCCGACGCCGCAGTTCGGGTGGCAGCCGCAGGAGACCTGGCCCCACTCCGCGTCCGGCCCGTGCGCGAGGTCTGCGAAGTCGGCGAAGGCGCCCATCAGGCTGAGCGGGAACCAGTCGCGCGTCGGCTCGGTGATGCCGACCTGGCTTTTCACGTCGTAGGCGAGGTGCGAGAGCGTGTAGCGCTGCTGCATGCGGCGCTCGTCGGTGATCTCCTCGTCGCGGCCGGTGAACGAGACGGGCTGGAACGAGAGGAAGGCGATCTTCTTCGGGTTGTCGAGCGCGAAACGGATGACCGAGCCGACCTGATCGTTGTTGATGCCGTTGACGAGCGTGATGACGAGCACGATCTCGACGCCCGCCGCGTGCAGGTTGTCGATGGCGCGCAGCTTCACGTCGAAGAGGTTGCCGACCTGGCGGTGCGAGTTGGCGTCGTTGCCGATGCCGTCGAACTGCAAGTAGGCGTAGCGCAGGCCTGCCTCGGCGGCCTCCTTCGCGAACTCCTTCGACTTGGCGAACTCGATGCCGTTCGTCGCGCACTGGACGGAGTTGTAACCGACCTTGCGCGAGTAGCGGATGGCCTCGATGAAGTGCGGCGAGATGGACGGCTCGCCGCCCGAGAACTGCACAGACATCTGGCGGCGCGGCTTGATCGAGATGGCCTTGTCGAGGATGTCCTTGACCTCTTCGAGCGCAAGCTCGTGGACGAAGCCGACCTGGTTGGCGTCCATGAAGCACGGGTCGCACATCATGTTGCAGCGGTTCGTGAGGTCGATGGTCAGCACCGACCCGCGGCCGAACTTGATGGACGAAGAGCCGTGGTCGTGCAGGCCCTCGTCGTTGTGCGCCTGGATGTCGCGGCCGGGGAACATCGACTCGATGTGCTTGAGGAAGTTCGAGTCGATGGCCATGATGTCTTCGAAGTGGCCGTGGACGGGGCAGTCCTTGACCATCCAAATCTGGCCGTCGCGCTCGATGATCTGCGCCTTGATCTCGCCGACCTTCTCCTGGACGAGAATCGAAGGGTCGATGGTCGGGGCGTTCAAAATCTTGTTGCGCGCCTCGATGACGCACTTCGGGCACAAGGAATCGGTGGTGCGGGGGAAGCCGAGCGGCGGCTTCGACTTCTGCCAAGACTTGAGCAGAGGCTTGTCCGACCACTTCGGCGTAAACGACTCGTTCGGCCTGTACTGGTTGAAAAACTGGATTGTGTTGAAGAGGCCGCCCGCGACGGTCGCCAGTGCCTTCTCTGCGTGCTTAATCGGTTTCATCTTCATCCCTTCGTCTCATCCGCGCGGCCGTGCTGCGAGGGCCGAGCCGCGGTCTATTATTACTTGAGGCGCCGGTCTCAAAGGTCTTCGGAAGGCTTCGACCCGGCGCCTCGTCGGGAATGCCAAATCCTCTCCTGTGTATCTTACCGCCGGCCAGACGTAGACCGGCACAAGACTTTCAGCAATGACTATGCCAGCGAGGAGAATTTTAACTAAGTGAAGAAATAACAGGAGAATCTGTACTTCCCCGGTTTTTAGGCTCCCCGACTGTGAGAGGTTTTCCGAGTCAAAGAGTCTCAACACCCTCTTATCACCGGGCAGTGTAGACTAATGACACGAGAGGTGCAAGTTAAAGAGAAGGCGGCGGTTTTTTTGACTCGCAGGGGTGAGAAAGTTTAGGAATCCCGGCCATTTTCCTTGATGATTTGCATGACCTCGCCGAAGAGAGCCGCGTTAGTCGCCACGGCGTTCCCCGAATGAATTGTGCGCCGCCCCTCCCAGTCTGTGAACGTCCCGCCTGCCTCTTCGAGCACGGGGAGCAGCGCCGCGCAGTCCCAGACGTTCATCGCCGGGTCGAGCATCACGTCCGCCCGCCCCGTCGCGACGAGCACGTAGCCGTAGCAGTCGCCCCAAGTCCTTCGCTGAGCCGCACGCCGCTGCAACTTCTCGGCCGCCGCGCCGAAGCCGTACCGCGCGCACGAGCCGAAGTCGGTCGAGAGCAGGAGCGCGTCTTCGAGCCTCCCGGTCTGCGAGACGCGCGCCGGCTCGCCGTTCCAGAAGCAGCCGAGCCCACGGCCCGCGTAGACCAACTCGCCGAGCGCGGGGATGTTGATGACGCCGACCGAAGGGTCGCCGTCCACCTCACAGCCGAGCAGGACGCCGTAGAAGGGGACGCCGTGGACGAAGGAGTATGTGCCGTCGATGGGGTCGATAATCCAGCGCCGGCCGGAAGTGCCCGCACTCTCGCCGGCCTCTTCGCCGACGATTGAGTCTTCCGGGAAGCGCTTTGCGATTTCGCGGCGGAGGAACTCTTCGGCTTCGAGGTCGGCCTGGGTGACGAAGTTGTCCTTGCCCTTCAGGCGCGTCTCGAACTTGCGGCGGAAGTAGCGCAGAGTGATCTCGCCCGCCTCGCGCGCGGCCGAGACCGAGAAGTCGAGCAGCTCTTTCAACTCGCCGTCACTCATCCGACTTCCCTCCCCCGCGCCTGCGCGCCAGCTCGTCGGCGAGCGCTTCGAGCGTCAACCCGCGCTCGACCATGAGGACGACGAGATGGTAGACGAGGTCGGCCGTCTCGGCCTTGAGCGCTCCCGCGTCCTCGTCCTTCGCCGCGATGATGGTCTCGGCCGCCTCCTCGCCGACCTTCTTGAGAATCTTGTTCAAGCCCTTCTCGAAGAGGTACGTCGTGTAAGAGCCTTCGGGCATCTCGCGCCGCCGCCGTTCGATGACTCCATGCAGTTCTTCGAGCACGTCGCCGATCCGGGCGGCCCCTTGCTTAATCTCCTCGCTACCGAAGCACGAGACCGCGCCGGTGTGGCAGGCGGGGCCGCGCGGCTCGACGAGCACGACGAGGGCGTCCGAGTCGCAGTCGAGCCGCACCTCGACGACGCGCTGCGTGTTGCCGGAGGTCGCGCCCTTGTGCCAAAGCTCCGAGCGCGACCGCGACCAGAACCACGTCTCGCCCTCCGAAAGAGTCCGGCGCAGGCTCTCCCCGTTCATGTAGGCGAGCGTCAGCACCTCGCGCGTCCTCGCGTCCTGCACGACCGCGGGGACTAAGCCCCTCTCGTCGAAACGAACGTCCTCCGGCCTCAAAGTCATCTCACCACGACTCCCCTCTCGCGCAGGTACGTCTTGACCTCACCGATCTGAAACTCGCCGAAGTGGAAGAGCGACGCGGCGAGCACGGCGCTCGCGCCGCCCGTCGTCAGCGCCTCGTAGAAGTGTTCGAGCCGCCCCGCGCCGCCCGAGGCGATGACGGGAATGGAGACCGCGTCCGAGACCGCGCGCGTCAACTCCACGTCGTAGCCGTCGCGCGTCCCGTCCCTGTCCATGCTCGTCAAAAGAATTTCGCCCGCGCCCAAGCCCTCCGCGCGCGCGGCCCACTCGACCGCGTCCCAGCCGACGTTCCGCCGCCCGCCATGCGTGTAAACGTCCCAGCCGTCTCCCCCCTTCCGGCGGCGCGCGTCGATGGCAACGACCATGCACTGACTGCCGAAGACGTTCGCGCCTTCGTTGATCAACTCGGGTCGCTCGACGGCGGCCGTGTTGAGCGAGACCTTATCCGCGCCCGCGCGCAGCACCGCCCGCACGTCTTCGATTGAGCCGAGGCCGCCGCCGACGCAGAGCGGGATGAAGACCTCGTCGGCCACGCGGCGGACGAGGCCGGCGACGATGGCGCGCTTGTCGGACGAGGCGGTGATGTCGAGGAACGTCAACTCGTCCGCGCCTTCGAGGTCGTAGCGCTTCCCCTGCTCCACGGGGTCGCCCGCGTCCACCAGCGACACGAAACGGATGCCCTTCACGACGCGGCCGGCGTCCACGTCCAGGCACGGGATGATGCGTTTAGCCAGCATGATATTCGGCGAAGTTCTTGAGCAGCCGCAGCCCGGCCGACTGGCTCTTCTCCGGGTGGAACTGCACGCCGCAGACGTTGCCGCGCGCGACGACCGAAGGATAAGTGATCCCGTACTCCGTCTCTCCGACGACCCCGTCTTCAGTTCCCGCCTCGCAGAAGAAGGAGTGGACGAAGTAGAAAAACGTCTTATCGTCTATCCCTCCGGAGAGCGCGTGCCTGCCCTTCCATTCGACCTGGTTCCAGCCGACCTGCGGGACGTGCAGCCCGTCGGGGAAGCGGCGTACGCGGCCCCGGAGAAAGCCTAAGCCGCGTGTCGTGCCGAACTCTTCGGACTCTTCGAAGAGCATTTGCATCCCGACGCAGACGCCGAGCAGCGGCGTCCCTTCCGCGACGCGTTCGCGCACGAGCCGGTCGAAGCCGCGCTCGGTCAAAGCCTCCATGCAGGCGCGGAACGCTCCGACGCCCGGCAGCACGAGCCTCTCCGCCGCGCGCAGCACCCCTTCGTTAGAACTGACGACGGCTTCCACCCCGCCCGCCTGGAAAGCCTTCTCCACCGAGCGCAGGTTGCCGACGCCGTAGTCGATGACGGCGACGCTCACAGCGTGCCCTTCGTGCTCGGGACGCCCGTCACGCGCGGGTCGCGCTCGACCGCCTTGCGCAGGGCGCGCGCCGTCGCCTTGAAGGTGCCTTCGAGGATGTGGTGCGTGTTGCGGCCGCGCAGGCAGTCGATGTGGAGGTTGCAGCGCGCGGCCTCGGCCAGCGAGCGCCAGAAGTGCTCGGCCAGCTCGACCGAGAAGTTGCCTATCATCTGCCGCCGCGTCTCGACCGCGTAGACGAGGTAGAAGCGGCCCGAAAGGTCTATCACCGAGCGACACAGCGCCTCGTCCATCGGCACGGTCGCCTCGCCGTAGCGCGAGATGCCGGCCTTGTCGCCGAGCGCTTCGGCGAGCGCCTGACCCAAAGTGATGGCGATGTCTTCGACCGAGTGGTGGTCGTCGATGTGCAGGTCGCCGCGGCACTCCACTTCTAAATCGAACAGGCCGTGGCGCGCGAACAGCTCCAGCATGTGGTCGAGGAACGCGACGCCGGTCGAGACCTGCGAGCGCCCCGTCCCGTCGAGCGAGAGGCGGACGCGCACGTCCGTCTCCTTCGTCCTGCGCCGCACCTCCGCCCCGCGCGCGGCCGTCTGTAGTTCGGTCGTCATAAGTTCTTCGTTCCCTTTCCGTCGAAGATGTCGCGCAAGCCTTCGAGCAGACGATCATTCTCTTCCGGCGTGCCGACGCTGACGCGGAAGTAGTTTTTAAGCATCGGGTAGCCGCTCACGTCGCGGATGAGCACGCCGAAGCGTTCGAGCAGTTCGTCGTAGACGCGCCGCGGCTCGATTGAAGAATGCACGACCATGAAGTTCGCGTGCGAGCGGACGGGCGCGAGCCCTTCGATGTTTTGCAGTTCCTTATAAAGGCGCTCGCGCTCGGCGACGATGCGCTCGACCGTCGGGCGCAGCTCGGCGTCGTACAGCTCGACGGCGACTTCGGCCGCGGTCTGCGAGAAGAGGTTGAGGTTGTAGGGGAGGACGGCCTTCGAGACCTCGCGCGCCAGCTCGGGCGCGGCGAGGAGGTAGCCGACGCGCAGGCCCGCGAGCGCCATCGCCTTCGAGAAGGTGCGGAAGACGGCGAGGTTCGCGTGCCGCTCCAACAGAGGCGCGACCGTGCGGCCGGAGAATTCGAAGTATGCTTCGTCGATGACGACGATGCCGCTCGTCACATTCAACAACTCTTCGAGCGCGTCCTCTTTGATTTGGCAGCCGGTCGGGTTGTTCGGCGAGCAGAGGATGGTCACGTCGGGCCGCTCGCGCTCGATTGCTTCACGCAGCGCACTCACGTCGAAATCAAGCTCGTGGTCGAGAGGGATGCTCAAGACCTCTCCGCCGAGCACGGTCGCGACCTGGCGGTAGAGCGCGAAGGTCGGCTCCGAGATGAGCACGCGCTTGCCCTCGCCGACCGTCACCATCAGCGTCGCCTGGATCAGCTCGTTCGAGCCGTTGCCGGCGACGACGCCGTCCGCGCGCCAGCCGGCGAAGCGCGCCAGCCTCTCGTGCAAAGACGCCGGCACGAAGTCCGGGTAGCGAGACCACGCGCGCCCCTCCAACCGCCGCAGCGTCTCGCGCCGCACGGCCTCGGGCGCCCCCCACGGGTTCTCGTTCTGGTTGAGCTTCACCGCGCCGCGGTCTGGCCTCAGTGTGTAAGCCTTCAGCCCGCGGACTTGCGGTTTGATCTTGTCGAGCGGGTTCGCCATGCCTCTTCTTCAACCCTTCAGTCTAATCAAGGCCGAGCGCGCGTGCGCGTCCAAGCCTTCGGCTTCGGCGAGCGCGGCGATGAGCGGCGCGGTCTCTTGCAGCTCCGCGCGCGTGTAGCGGATGACGCTGGTGCGGCGTTGGAAGTTGTGGACGCCGAGCGCGGAGGAGAAGCGCGAGGCGCCGCCGGTGGGGAGCACGTGGTTGGGGCCGGCCAAGTAGTCGCCGACGGCCTCGGGCGTGTGCTCGCCGTAGAAGATGGCTCCGGCGTGGCGGACGAGCGCGGCCGCGGCCTCCGGGTCGCGCGTCATGATTTCGAGGTGCTCGGGCGCGAGCTCGTTGACGATGTCGCACGCCTCCTCAAGCGTCGGGACGACGAAGGCGGCGCCGAAGTCCGCGAGCGAGCGTTCGACGACGCGCTTACGCGGGAGGGTCTCGGCCTGGAGCGCGACCTGCGCGGCGACCTCTTCGGCGAGTTTGAGACTCGTCGTGATGAGAACCGCGGAGGCGTCTTCGCCGTGCTCGGCCTGCGCGAGCAGGTCGGCGGCGATGAAGTCGGCGCGGGCCGACTCGTCGGCGAGCACGACGACCTCTGACGGCCCCGCGACCGAGTCGATGCCGACGGCGCCGTAGACGAGCCGCTTCGCGGCGGCCACGAACTTGTTGCCCGGCCCCGTGATGACATCGACGCGCGGGATGGTCTCGGTGCCGTATGCGAGCGCCGCGACGGCGTGCGCGCCGCCGACCTGGTAGACCTCGGTCACGCCCAGCTCTAAGAGTGTGGCGGCCACGGCGGGCGTGTCGGAGAGGGTGCGCGGCGGCGTGACGACCGCGATGCGCGCGACGCCCGCGACCTGCGCGGGCACGACGTTCATCACGACCGAAGAGGGGTAGCTCGCCGTCCCGCCGGGGACGTAGAGGCCGGCCGCTTCGACCGGCGTGACGCGCTGGCCGAGCCGGACGCCGCGCGCCGTCTCGAACTCCCAGCTCTCGGCCAGCTCGCGCTCGTGGAAGGCGCGGACGTTCCCGGCGCTCGCGCGCACGGCTTCGAGCACGCGCGCGTCAACCCTCGCGGCCGACTCGCGCAGCGCCGCCTCCCCGACGCGCAGCTCCGAGGGGCGCAGGCGCACGCCGTCGAAGCGCGCGGCGTAATCGACGAGCGCCTCGTCGCCGCGCCGGCGCACGTCTTCGACGATCTGCGCGACGACCTCCGTCAGCTCGGCGTCGGCCGAGACGTTGCGCGCGTGAATCGCGGCGAGCCGCTCGCGGCGACGTGTGGCGTCCGTGACAACCTCTATCAACCCTCTGCCCCTCCCCCCCCGACGGCACGCGTCAAGTCGCTTATCAACCTGCCGACCGCCTCCGCCTTCAACTGGTAGCTGGCGCGGTTGACGACCAGCCGGCCGGTTGACTCGGTTATCGTCTCGACCACGGCCAGGCCGTTCTCCGCGAGCGTGCGGCCGGTCTCGACGAGGTCAACGATGCAGTCGGACAGCCCGAGCACGGGCGCGAGTTCGACCGAGCCGGAGAGTTCGATGATCTCGACCGGCACGCCCTTCGCGCCGAAGTGCGCCGAGGCGACGCGCGGGTACTTCGTCGCAACGTGGAGCACGCCCGCGCGCTCGGCCCGGTCGCCCTCGCGCGCGGCGACGGCGATGAGGCAGCGGTTGATGCGCAGGTCGAGCGGCTGCAACAAGTCCGCCTCGGCTTCGAGCAGCACGTCGCGGCCGACGACGCCGCAGTCGGCGATGCCGTGCTCGACGTAGACGGGCACGTCCGCGGGCTTGACGAAGACGAAGCGGTACGCGCCCGACTCGTCCTCGACGGCGAGCCGGCGCGACGCCAGCGCCTCCGCACTCACGCGCACGCCCGCGCGCCCGAGCAGAGCCAGCGCGTCCTGCTGCATCCTCCCTTTTGCAATCGCAATCGTTAGCATCCTAATCCATCTTTATCCGCTCGCCGCGCGCCCGGCGGCGGCGAGCCTCTTTGAAGCGCTCGGTTACATCATCACCTTCGATTGCCGCGGGCGAGCCGGCGCCGTTCCGCGTTTCGAAGTCGCGGCGGGCGAGGATGTCCGTGAGCGCGTCGAGGTCGAGGACGAAGCCGATGGCGGGCTCGCGGCGGCCGAAGTTGGCCGTCAGGTCGTCGTAGCGCCCGCCGCCGCCGACGCGCGCGCCCGCGCCCTCGACGTAGACTTTGAAGACGAGGCCCGTGTAGTAGCCGAGCCCCGACACGTCCGACAGGTCGACCGAGAAGCCTTCGCCGAAGCCCAAAGTCTCGACCGCGGAGAGAAGCTTTTCCAATTCGTCGAGCGTGGCGCGCGAGCCCGCGTTCGACAGGAGCTTCTTCGCAGCGCCCGGTATCTCGCGCCCGCCGGAAAGACGTAAGAGCCGCGCGGCGCGCTCGGCCCGCGCGTCGTGGCTGCCCAGCGCTTTGAGGAACGCGGCGAGCGCCCCCGCGTCGCGCGCGTCAACCAACTGGCGCATCTCCTCGCGCGCCTCCGGGGAGAGGCCGAGCTGTTCGGCGACGCCGTTGAAGACGCCGACGTGGTTGAGCGTGACGCGGCAGGAGCCGGCCAGCCCGAGCCGGCCGAGCACCTCCGCGACGATGGCGAGGACTTCGATGTCCGCGTCTGCGCCGCCCGCGCCGATCAGCTCGCAGCCGAGCTGCCGGCCCTGCCGCCGCCACTCCGCGCGCGAGTGCGGGAGCTGCCGGAAGACCGACGCGGCGTAGCAGAAGCGCAGGGGCCGCGGCGCGTTCGCAAACAGCGTGGCCGCGGCGCGCGCGACCGAAGAGGTGATGTCGGGCCTGAGCGCCAGCAAACGTCCGTCGGTGTCCGCGAAGCGGAAGGCGCGGCGCGCCTCGACGTGCCCCATGCCGCGCTCGAACAGCGCGTAGTAATCGACCGAGGGCGTCGCGATCTCCTCGTAGCCCCAGCCGTCGAAGACGGACATCGCCGCCGTCTCGACCGCCCGGCGCAGACGCGCCTCGCGCCCGAAGTAGTAGCGCATCCCGCCCGGGATTTTCGAAAGAGGCTCCATAATTTGAGTGATGAGTGATGAGTGATGAGTGATGAATGGAAGGCCCTACGTCTCTTATTCATCATTCATCACTCATCACTCATCATTAAAACAAAAACGCCGCCCGACACCGGTTGTGTCGCGTGCGGCGTGTGTTGGTGAAATCCTCTGCGCCCTGGTGCTGCTTCGAGAGCCGGCGCCCTACTTATCACCCCACACGCGGCCGCGCGCATGGCCGTGGTGACCATGATGATGCTGCGCTGCGTTGTGGCGGTGCGTCATGCTTTTAACCCGTCCCTCAGACGCGACAGTTATAAACGAGCCGGTCGGAGGGTGTCAAACGGAAGGATGAAGTAGGAAGGATGAAGGATGAAGGTGAGAGGGTCTGACCTTCATCCTTCATCCTTCCTACTTCATCCTTTCAGAGTAGTAGCCGACGCGGGTGGAGACTTCGTAGTCGCGGCCGGGCACTTCGACGCGGACGCGGCGGAAGCGGCCGTCGCGGGCGGGCGCGGTCGGCGTGTAGTAGAGCGCGTACTGGTGGCGCAGCTCGTCGGCGATCTCGGCGTAGACGCTCGCGAGCGAGCGGAAGCTCGGGGGCCGGTAGAGCCGGCCGCCGGTGGCGCGCGTCAGCGCCGAGAGGTTCTCCTCGCTCGCGTCGAGCACGCGCAGGCCTTCGCGCAGGTCGCCGATGCGCAGTTGGTTGAAGCGGACGGAGGCGTCGTTGCCGCCCAGCAGGTTATCCAGCTCCTCGCGCTTGCGCGCCCGCTCGATCTCCGTGTTGGCGATGGCGTAGACGGTCACCTGCGCTTCGAGGAGTGAGCGCAGGGCGGCCTCGGCGGTGGCCGAGCCGCGGTTGCTGTCGATGCCGTCGCTGAGGACGACGAGCGCGCGGCGCCGCTCGTTCCGCTGGAACTGCTCGCGCGCGGCGAGCAGCAGCGCGTCGTTGAAGCGCGTGAAGACGCCGGTCGAGAGGCGGTTCAGGGCGCGGCGCAGTTGCAGGCGGCTCTTCGACCAGTCGAGCAGAAGCTCGACGCGGTCGTCGAACTTGACGAGGCAGAAGCGGTCGTCGGCCGAGACGCCCGCGGCGAAATCGTCGGCCGCGCGGCGGAAGTCTTCGAAACTCTCCGCGACCGACGAGGAGGCGTCCACGAGCAGCGCCACGTCCACCGGCACCTGTCTCAGAGAGAGGTCACTCAGGGGCTGCTCGCGCCCGTCCTCGAAGACCTTGAAGTCTCCGCGCCCGAGTCCCGTCACGAGTCTTCCGTCCGCGTCGCGCACCGTCACGGGCAGCAGAACCTCCGACGCGTTGATGCGGACGACCTCGTCCTCGCCGACCTCCACGTCCGCCCGCTTCGGCGGCTCCGCCTTCTGCGGCCGCGGCTCGGCGGCCGGCTTCGTCCGTGGGTCGGGCGGCGGCTCCTCCGACGAAGGCGGCACGTACGGCCCCGCGGGGGCCTGCGACCTCTGCGCCGGCCGCGTTCGTTTCTGGGTGGAGGCCGTGGGGATGCAGGTCAGAATCAGACAGAGAGAGACAGAGACGCAGAGCTTTAATTTCAAATTTGAAATTTCAAATTTGAAATTCATTTGGAGTCCTTGGCGTCTTCGCCCATCGCGGCGCGCATGGCGTTGATGACGGGCTCGCCGACGCGGCGCTTGCGCAGCTCGGCGAGCTTCGCCGCCGAGAGGTCGAACTCCACCGGCGACTGCTCGATGCGGCGGACGATGGTGCCTTCGGAGAAGCCCGCCTCGACCATCTCGACGACCGAGTCGTTCGTCAGCGTCGGCGTGCGCTCGAGCTTCGCCGCGCCCCCCGCCTCGGCCGGCGGCCTGATGATGCGCACCGACGCGGAGCCTGTCGTTAAAGTGTCCGAGTCGCCGCCCCCGCTCCCTCCGCGCGAGCGCGTGCGCCCGCTCGAACCGCCCGAGGAGCCGAAGATGCCGACCTCGCCCGGGTCGTTTCCGGGCTGTGCCCCCGCGCCCTGCCGGCCGTTCGAAGCCCGCAGGCCGCCGAGCGGCATCTCGTCTTCGTCCCAACCCCCGTCCGCGAACTCGACCGACTCGGCGCGCGAGAGCATCGCCAGGATGACGCGCTCGGGCACGCCGCCCTTCTTCAGCTCGATGAGGCGGTCGGGCGAGAGGTCGAAGTTGACGGGCCGCGCGTTGATGATGGCGATGACCGTCTTCTCCCTGAACCCGGCGCGGACGAGTTTGACCACCGAAGCGTTCGTCAGCGTGTTCGAACCGGCCGGCTGACTCTGCCCCTGCGCGCGCGCGGCCGAAACCGCGGCGACGAAGACCAACACGAAACTCAACAGACGCGTCTTCATCCTCAAAACACCTCAGCCACAAAACACGCGCAACCCGGGGGAAATTCCAGCAGGCAGTGGGCAGATGGCAGTAGGCAGTTCAGAGCAGCACACCCTCGAACGTTCATGCTTTGACCTCGGCGAACTCCGGCGCCGAACAATCGCGCCCTTGTGAGTGCGGCCAACTGCCTACTGCCGTCTGCCTACTGCCTACTCTCCCTTCGCGTACTTCCCTCCGACGCGCTTCACGTAGTTGCGCGTCTCGCGGAAGGGGGGCACGCGGTAGCCGTAGCGCATGACGTTGCCCTCGCCCGCGTTGTAGCCCGCGAGCACGAGGTCTACGCGGCCGTTGAAGCGGCGCAGCAGCTCCTTCAAATACCGCGCGCCGCCCGCGACCGATTGCGCGGGGTCGTGCGGGTTGCGCACGCCGAAGCGCGCGGCCGTCCCCGGCATCAACTGCATCAGCCCGCGCGCGCCCACGGGGCTGACCGCCTTCGAGCTGAAGTGAGACTCCTGCTCCATCACGCAGAAGATGAGGTACGGGTCTACGCCGTGGCGCGAGCCGTTCTGGCGGATGATGTTGTCGAGCCCGGCGCTGCCGGTCGTCCAGCGCCGCTCGCGCTTCTTCTTCGCGGTGCCGTCGGCCGCGACCTCTTCGGGTTCGAGGCGCTCGCGCTCGACGTGGTCGACGCGCGCCTTCTCGATGAAGGTCGAGATGTTGCCGCGCCGGAACCAGACGCCGTCGGCGCCCTCGCTCGCCTCGTCCACCTCCATCTTCGCGCCGCCGACGAGGTAGATCCACACGGCCTGGACTTCCTCGACCTTCGGCTTCTCGTCGGCGCCCGCCTTCACGGCCGAAGCCTCGCTCGCGGTCTTAACTTCCTTCGCGCCCGCCTTCACCACCTCGCGCACGCGGGCCTTGTCGATGAGGTTCGTCACGCCGCCGCGCCTGTACCAGACGCCCTGCGCGTCCTCCCAGGCCTCGTCCACCTCCATCGTCGTCCCGTCCGCCAGCTTCAACTGGTCTGCGAGTACAGGAAAAGAGAAAGACAGAAACGTGATGAGTAGCAACGCGGCTTTCGTCAACGTTACGCTGGGAGCGCGGGCATCCCTGCCCGCCTGAGCGCGCAGCGCGAAGACGGAGGCACGCCTTACCTCAACGTTGAGGTAAGGCGTAAGGCTGTCAGCGCGCTGAGGCGCGCTAGCGGGCAGGGATGCCCGCGCTCCCAGCTTCAGGGCTCGTCTCTCAGATTTGGAGCGGGTTCGCATCACTCAAGTCCCCCGTGCTCTTCCGTGTCTGCTCCTGCGCGGCGAAGCCGTGGGAGGTGCCGAAGTAGTTGCGCCAGGCCGCGTCGATGAGCCGGACGGAGACTTCGGGCGGTCGCGCCTCGAAGAGGCAGATGTCAGTCATGCGGTCGAGCAGGTCGCGCGGCTCGCACGCCTTCATCTGCCGTTTTTCGAGCATGTAGTTGTTGAGCAGGTGGTCGATGCACTGCTGCTCGGCGCGCAGGCCCCTCGTGTAGGCGGCGCGCTTGAAAATCTCGACGTAGGCGGCGGGCGTCGGCGGCTCGACGCGCGCGCGGTAGCCCATGCGGCGCAGGAACGCCTCGTCGACCAAGTCCTTCTCGTCGAGGTTCGTCGAGAAGACGACCAGCTGCTCGAACGGCACCTCGATCTTCTTGCCCGTGTGCAGCGTCAGGTAGTCGACGCGCTTCTCTAACGGCACGATCCAGCGATTCAGAAGGTCGTGCGGCTCGACGCGCTGGCGGCCGAAGTCGTCCACGACGAGCGTCCCGCCGTTCGACTTCAACTGGAACGGCGCCTCGTAGAAGCGCGCGGCCTCGCTCCACTGCAAGTCCGCGTCGTCGAGCGTCAGCTCGCCGCCGACGATGACGAGCGGGCGGTCGATCAAAACCCAGCGGCGGTCGTAGTCGGTCGGCGTCTCCGCCTCGGGCGCGGCGCGGTGGTTGTGGTTGTCGAAGACGCGGATGATCTGCCCGTCGACCTCGATGGCGTAGGGAATCCAGATGTGGCCGGGCAGGCCCGAGTTGATGCGCTCGGCGACGGCCGTCTTGCCCGTGCCCGGCGGGCCTGTGATGAAGAGCGAGCGGCGCGAGTTGATGACGCAGCCCATCGTCTGAATCAGGGACTCGGGCAGCACCAGGTCGCGGAAGGCCGCGCGCACGGTCTCGACGGACGCGGCGCGGGCGGGGACGGCCTGCAGGCGCATCATGTGCGCGTAGTCCCTGAGACTGACGGGCGCGGGGCCGACGTAGCCGCAGAGGTCGCGCACGCGCGCGACGCGATCCCAGCCGCGCTCCAGCATCGCGTAGCGCGTCGCGCCGACGGCGATCTGCCCCTTCACCTCGACCATCTTCTCGCGCGTGAGGTGGACGAGCATCTCCTCGACGAGCGCGCGCGGGAGCCGTAGCTCTTCGGCGACGGAGCGGGTCGTCGGCTCGGGCATCTGCGCGACGTGCTTCAGCGCGAGGTCGCACAGGAAGCTCGCCGGCACGTCCGCCTCGCGCAGCTCCTCCAGGACGGGCGGCCCCATCGATTCAACCTCGACGCGCGTCAGGATTCCGGTGTGAGTCGTCATTGCGTCAGCCTCTCGGATAAGACTTGGGTGCTGGGTGCTGGGTGCTGGGTGCTGATGAAGAGCCGGGTTTTAACCCAACACCCAACACCCAGCACCCAACACCCCTTTAACGCTCCTCGGCGGCGGCGACCGTCCGGCGGGCGTCGATGGCGGCGAGGGTCTGGCGCGCTTCATTCGCCTTGTCGCCGCGGCCGGTGCGCTCGTAGATTTCGGCCAGCTGGCGCAGCACGTTCTGCGAGTCGGGCTGGAGCTTGCGCGCGGCTTCGAGGTGCTCGACCGCCTTCTCCTCGCGGCCCGAGCGGACGAGCAGCGCGGCCAGGTTCGCGTGGCCGTTGAACTCGCCGCCGGCCCGCGCGAAGTTGCGGTAGGCGTCGTCGTACTTGCCGAGCCTGACCTGCGCGAGCGCGAGGTTGTTGAGGATGCGCTCATCATTCGGCGCGAGCTTCGCCGCCCTCTTCAGCTTGTCCACGGCCGCGCGGTAGTTGCCGTTCAGATACAGCGAGTAGCCGAGGTTGTTCATCGCCTGCGGGTCGCGCTCGTTCACGTCGATGGCGCGGCGGTAGGAGTCCTCGGCGCGGTCGTGCAGCCCCTTGCGGTCGTAGGCGACGGCCAGCAGGCTGTGCGCCTGCGAGAGCTTCGGGTCGAGCGAGGCGGCGCGCGAGAGTTCCGCGATGGCCGCGTTCAGCTCGCCCTGTTCGAGCAGGGCGCGCCCGCGCTCGAGGTAGTCGCGCGCGTCGCCGCCCTCGTCACTGACCTCGGGCCGGTGGTGGTCGCGGTCTTCGATGCGCTCGACGCCCGTGCTCTCGAACTTCTCGGCGTCACGCTCGGTCATGCGCGCGAGCTTCCCGTCGTCGTCGCCCTTGCCGAACATCCGGCCGACGGCCTTGAACGGGGCCTTGAAGATTTTGCCGAAGAGACCGCCGCCCCTCTTCTTCGGCGCGGCGGCGCCCGTCCCGGCCGCCGCGCCCGAGGAGGCGACGACGTTGGCGGCCGTGTCGCCGTCGCGCTCGTCGCCCGAAACGTCCCACAAGGCGACCGCGCTGACCAGCAGTGCGAAGGTGGCGAAGATGATGATGACCCTGCGCGTGTTCATGGCTTCTCTCTCCTGTCTCGCTTACATGCTCATGTTGCCGAGTGTGTCCATGAGGGTGAGTCCCGCGGGGCCGAGGATGATGATGAAGAGCGTCGGGAAGAGGAAGAGCGCGAGCGGCATGAGGAGCTTGACCGCCGCCTTCTGCGCGGCCTGCTCGGCGCGCTGGCGCCGCTTCGTGCGTAAGGAGTCGGCGTAGACGCGCACGGCCTTCGCGATGGAGGTGCCGAAGCGGTCGGCCTGGATGAGCATCGCGACGAGGCTCTTCAGGTCGTCCACGCCGCAGCGCTCCGAGAGGTTCCGCAGCGCCTCGTCGCGCTCGCGGCCGACGCGAATCTCCAGGTTCGTGGTCTCGAACTCTTCGCTGATGTCGGGGTGGACGGCGCGCAGCTCTTCGCCGACGCGGACGAGCGCGGCGTTCAGCCCCAGGCCGGCCTCGATGGAGACGACCATCAGGTCGAGCGCGTCGGCGAGGCCCCAGCGCAGGAGGAGCTGGCGGCGCTTAATCATCCGCTTCAGGACGAAGCGCGGGAGGTAGCCGCCGAGGGCGACGGCGAAGATGATGTAGTAGAGCGCGCTGCTCAGGGGCCGCCCGAAGATGGCGCAGCCGAAGGCGACGGCCGCGGGGAAGAAGGCGAGCGAGACGAGCTGGATGGCGCGGTAGATGACCGGCGCGCTCTCGGTGCGGAAGCCGGCGTGCATCAGCTCCTTCTGCACCTTGCGCGCCTCGGCGGCCGAAGGCGGCGCGAGGCGCTGCAGCGGCGACGCCATGCGCTCGGCCAGCGCGCCCGCGGCCGAAGCCTCGGCCTCGACCGTCATGCTGCCCGCGCTCGACACGCCGCCGGCCCCGCCCATGCTCTTCAGGCGCTCGGTCGCCGCGCTCGTCGGCCGGAACAGGAGCCAGTATACGCCCATCACGCCCAGCGTGACGCAGACGAAGATTGAGATGGTGATGATTAGCACGTCGCTTCGCTCCAATGGGTTCTGGGTTCTGGGTTCTAGGTGCTGGGGAAGAACCGGGTTTTCACCCAGCACCCAGCACCCAACACCCAGCACCCTAAATCTTTATCTTGAGAATCTTCCGAACAATCAGCATGCCCGTGACCTGCATGAAGAGGGCGGCGGCGAGCAGGTTGTGGCCGCGCGGGTCTCTCCAGAGGACGGACATGTAGTCGGGGTTCATGAAGGTGACGGCCAGCGCGACGAAGGCGGGCAGGCCACAGAGTATCCACGCCGACATGCGCGAGCTGGTCGTCAGGGTGTTCAGGTCTTCGAGGATGCGGAAACGCTCGCGGATGGTGTGCGAGACCTTCTCCAGAATCTCGGCGAGGTTCCCGCCCGTCTCGCGCTGAATCATGATGGCCGTGATGCAGAAGCGCAGGTCTAAGAGCGGCACGCGCGCCGCCAGGTTTTCGAGCGCGAGCTTGAGGGAGAGGCCGAGGTTCTGCTCCTCGTAGGTCTTGCGGAACTCGGTGGCGATGGGCTCGGGCATCTCGGTCGAGACCATGTGCAGCGACTCGGCGAAGGCGTGGCCGGCCTGGAGCGCGCGGCTCATCAGCTCCAAAGCGTCGGGCAGGTGTTCGAGGAAGGCGTTGAGCCGCCGCTTGCGCTTGTAGAGGACGTGCAGGAACGGCACGGAGGCCGCGAAGGCGCCGCCCACGACCATGAGTAACTTCGAGATGGTCAGCATCGAGACGGCGAGCGCCGCCAGCAGGCCCGCCATCAGCGCGAGCATCACCAGGCGCGAGACCGTGATGTGCAGGTCGGCCTGGTCGAGCATCCTGCGCAGAGACGTAGCCAGCCTCACGCGCATCAGCAGGCGGCTCAGCGCCGGAATCTCGCTCATCAACTCCTGACGGGCGAGCTGCACCTCTTCGTCGTCCGAGCGCTTCGAGTAGAGCAGGGCGTCCGCCAGCCTCTGCTGCAGACGCCGCCGCTTCGCCTCCGTCCCGCGCGTCGCCAGGAGGTACGCGCCGAAGACGCCGAACATGCAGGTGATGAAGACGAGAAAGGGGATCAAGGGAATTTCTCCATTGATTCATTGGTCATTGATTCATTTGAACATTTCTTCGATGAATCAATGACCAAATGAACAGGTGAATCAATCTTCGAAGAAGACGCGCGGCAGTTGCAGGCCGTACTGCTTGAGCCTTTCGGCGAAGCGCGGGCGGACGCCGGTCGGGCGGTAGCGGCCGATGACCTTGCCGTCCTTGTCCACGCCCTTGCGCTCGAAGTGGAAGATCTCCTGCATGGTGATGGTCTCGCCCTCCATGCCCGTGATCTCCGAAATCGAGGTGATGCGGCGCGTGCCGTCGGAGAGGCGCGCGGCCTGGATGACGAGGTCGAGCGCGGAGGCCGCCTGCTGCCGCATCGCGCGGTCTGAGAGGCGCATGCCCGTCATCTGGATCATCGTCTCGAGTCTCGCCAAGGCGTCGCGCGGCGTGTTGGCGTGGATGGTGGTGAGCGAGCCGTCGTGGCCGGTGTTCATCGCCTGCAGCATGTCGATGGCCTCGCCGCCGCGCACCTCGCCGATGACGATGCGGTCGGGGCGCATGCGCAGCGCGTTCTTGACGAGCTCGCGCTGCGTGACCTCGCCCTTGCCCTCGATGTTGGGCGGGCGCGTCTCGAGGCGGACGACGTGCGGCTGTTGGAGCTGCAGCTCGGCCGAGTCTTCAATCGTGACGATGCGCTGGTCGTCGGGGATGTAGGAAGAGAGCGCGTTGAGGAGCGTCGTCTTGCCCGCGCCGGTGCCGCCGGAGATGAGGACGTTGAGGCGCGCCTTGACGCACATCTCGAACATCTCGGCCATCTCCTTGGTAAGCGCGTTCTTCTCGATGAGCGACGCCATCCGCAGCGGCTCCGCGCCGAAGCGGCGGATGGAGAGGACGGGGCCGTCGAGCGCGAGCGGCGGGATGATGGCGTTGACGCGCGAGCCGTCGGCGAGGCGCGCGTCCACCATCGGCGAAGACTCGTCGATGCGGCGGCCGACCGTCGAGACGATGCGCTCGATGACGCGCATCAGGTGCTCGTCGTCCTTGAACTCGACGCTCGTCAGCTCGAGCCGGCCGCGCCGCTCGATGTAGACCTTCTTCGGCGAGTTGACGAGGATGTCGGAGACCTCGGCGTCCGCGAGCAGGGGCTCGAGCGGCCCGAGGCCGAAGAGCTCGTGGCGCACCTCGCCGATGAGGCGCTCGCGCTCGCTGATGGAGAGCGGCGCGTTCTCGGCGTGGAGCATGTCCTCGACCAGCCGCGCGACCTCCGCGTGGAGCTGCTCGGGGTCGAGCTGCCCGAGCTTGGTCAAGTCCATGCGGTTGATGATGGCGCGGTGCAGGCGCGCCTTCATCTCCTGGTAGACGTTTCCGCCGCCCGCGGCCGCGGCCTCTTCGCCGCCGCCGCGCCCGAACAAAGTCGCGCCCGGCGGCGCCGGCTCCCTGATGAGTCTTTCGCGAAGTGACATGGTGGTTTAGGTTCCGGGTGCTGGGTTCTGGGTGCTGGTTTCGGGTTCCGGGTTTTAGCTGACCGCTGAGAGCTGCGAGCCGGCGGCCTTCTCTTTCCGGAAGAGCGAGCCGAGGAGGCCGCGGCGCTGGTCGGTCGTGACCGCCTGCACGGGGCCGCCGAAGCGCGCGGCGATCTGGCGCAGCTCGGTGGCGATCTTCGAGTGCGGCTCGGAGGTGACGAGCGGCTGGCCGAGGTTGATCGAGTTGACGGCCGTGCGGTAGTCGCTCTGCACGTAGCCGGCGACGCGCTCGCCGAGGAAGCGCTCGACCTGCCGGAGGTCGAGGTCGATCTGCTTGCTGAAGCGGTTGACGACGACGTGCAGCTTGTGGCGCGGGTAGCCGAGCCGGTCGAAGATTTGCAGCGCGCGTTGCGTGCTCCGGATGGCGGGGATGTCGAGCGTCAGGACGAGCAGAATCTCGTCCGACTGGTCGAGCGCCGCGAGCGTGATGGAGTCGAAGGTGTGCTGCGGGTCGACGACGACGTACTCGAAGCGCTCGCGCAGAATCTCCATGACTTGAAAGACGTGCTCGGCCTCGATGTCGTCGGCCGAGTCGGCCTCGCGCGGCGCGGCCAGCAGGGAGAGGTTCGCCGTGTGCGGCGTGAGGTAGCTGCGGAGCAGCGTGTCGTCCACGCGCTCGCGGTTCTCGATAAGGTCGGCGATGGAGAACTTGGGCTCACAGCCTAAGAAGAGCCCGAGGTCGCCCGCCTGGAGGTTCAGGTCGAGCAGCACGGTCGGCGCGCCGAGCGACGCGGCGACGTTGGTCGCGACGAAGGTCGTCCCCGTCCCGCCCTTCGAGGAGAAGACCGAGAGGACGCGGCCGCGCTTCTTCGGCGCCTCGGGCTGGACGGCGCAGAACTCGGCGGTGCGCTGGTAGACGGTGACGAACTCCTCGGCACGCACGGGCAGGCGGAGGAACTCGCGCGCGCCCGCGCGGATCGAGCGCAGGATGGTGTCGGGCGAAGAGTCGCGCGAGGCGCAGATGACGGCCGTGCGCGGGCAGGCGCGCGCGACGCGCTCGACGAAGCGGAAGCCGGCCTCGGGCTCCGGGCCGAGCGCGACGACGACGGCGTTCGGGTTGAGCCGCTCGATCTCGGGGAAGACCTGCTCGGCGTCGTCGCCGCCGACGAGCACGCGCGCGCCCTCCTGCGTGGCGAGCGCGGCGCGCAGCTCGCGGAAAGAGTCCATGCCGGCGCTCAGTATGACGAAGGTCAGTTGTTGGCTCATCGCTCGTCCTCGGTCTTCTGTTCTTCTCTCAAGCTTCCAACAAACTCACTGGCACTTGCCCGCGCCGTTCACACTCATCGGCGGCTTGCAGACGCAGCCGGTGACCGCGGGCTTGTCGCCCTTGTTGCACGCGGGCGCAGGCGTCGGGGTGGGTGTCGGCGTCGGCGTAGGAGTCGGCGTCGGCGTTGCCGTCGGCGTCGGCGTCGGGGTCGGCGTCGCGGTGGGCGCGGGCGTCGGGGTCACGGTCGGCGCGGGCGTCGGCGTGGCCGAAGGCGTCGGGGTCGGGGTCGGGGTGAAGTCCGGCGGCACCTGGCCGGCGCTCTCGGCCGTGAGCGTCGTGTGGTAGTCGGGCATCGTGATGGTCTTGCCGACGATGGGGATGAGGAGATTGACCTGGAAGCCCGTGATGCTCACGGTTACGCTGCCGCCGGGGTAGCTGAAGATGTTCGTGACCGAAGAGACCTTGTACTGCACGTCCACCTTCTCCGGCGTGAGGCCGACGACGACGGGCGAGCCCGTCCCCTCGGCGTTGCCGTAGACGGCCATGTTCTTCACCTCGCCCACGGTCGCTTGGGTGTGCGTGACGGCGTAGCGCGCGCCGCGGCGGGCGGCGTCCGAGAGCGCGTTGTGCGTCCAGAGCAGGCGCGCCACTTCGAGCGCGCCGAAGATGATGGTCAGGAAGGCGACCGCGCCGATGGTGAACTCCACCAGCGCGGCGCCGCGCTCAGACCTCTTGTTCCTTTTCGCGCGCGTGTACACGGCCTGTCACCTCAGCTCGGGATGGAAGAGAAGTAGCGCATCGTCGTGCTCGGGCTGACGGGCACGCGCAGCGAGAGCGAGGGCTTGCCGATCAGCTTGCCGAGGTCGAAGAGAGGCTGGTAGGTGAAGCCCTGGATGCGGACGGTGACGCGGTCGGGGAAGGCCGACGAGCCGCCCGTGCGCACGACCTGGACGTTCGCGTTCGTCAGCCCCGAGACGACGGGCGTGCCCGTCCCCGTCTCTGTGCCGTAGACGACGAGGCTCTTCGCTTTGTCGTCAGACGTGCCGGCGGCCGACTCGGTCATCAGGTAGCGCGCGCCCGCGCGCGTCGCCTTCGAGAGCGTCTGGTAGGTGTAGAAGAAGCGGCCGAACTCGGCCGCCGCGCCGAGCAGCATCAGCACGACGGGCAGCACGATGGCCAGCTCGACGAGCTGCGTGCCGCGCTCGGAGCGCGCGAGGCGCTTCATGAAGCGCGCGGGGTTGAAGGGTCTTGAGAGCACTTCCCTCACCTCCACTTCAGCGGTAGAGAACGGGCTGCGCGAGCTGCGGGTTGACGGGGCCGCCGCCCGGCTTGAAGCCGCCCTTGCCGAACATCAAGCGCTCGCCGATGTACTCGGCCTGCACGTTGCCGCCGTTGCCCCCCTGCACCTTCGTCTGGAGGAAGAAGGCGGCGAACTTGTAGAAGGTGACGGTGTCGCGCCCGTTGTCGAACTCGCTGAGCTTGACCATCGGGATGAGCACGACGCGCCGCATGGCGACGCCCGGATGACTGGGAGACTGCCAGTTGGGCGAGCCCGGAGTCGCCGCCCGGTACTGCGCCCAGGTGATGCCCTCTTTGACGTTCACGTCGGGCGGCGCGGTGGCGGGGTCGAGTTGCGCCTGGTAGTCGTCGAAGCGCGTGTTGAGCCCCTGGCGGACGGGGCCGGCCGAGACGCCCGGCTTGGTCGAGACGGTGTAGGCCGTGCCCGGCTCGGCGCACTCGTTGACGCCGTGCGCGAGGTCTTCGCGGGCGGAGCTGCCGCCTTTGCCGTTCGGCGCGAGAATCTGGTAGTTGCCCGGCGAGACCGAGTTGCCGGGCGCGTCGCGGATGGTGTAGGTCTGGCCGGGCTGCATCGGGTTGGCGTCGTCGTCGATGACCGAGAGCGGAATCCACTCGCAGAAGACGTTGGGGGGGACGCTCATCCCGGCGATGGCGTCGCGGCTCATGTCGACCGAGGACTTGCCGATGGTGCTCGCCGAGAAGACGACGCCCACGGCCTTCGGCGGAATCTCGACGCTGACGAAGCGGACGTTGGCGGCCGCCGCGCGCGCCGACGCCTCGTCCACGTAGGGGCCGCCGAAGTTGGCGGCGAACTTCACCTTGTCGCGCGTGATGGTGACGCCCGTCTGGTTGAACTCGTAGCTGTTCATCACCTCGACGGCGCGGTCGGCGGCCCTGGTGATGCCCGCGGCCGAGGAGTCGAGCGCCGAGGCCCCGGCCAGGGCCGAGGCGTCGGCCGCGTTCTGCAGCTCGGCCTTGACGACGTAGAGGTGGCTGACGTCCACGCACAGCCCTGCGGCGAGGATGAGCGCCAGCATCCCGAGCGCGCTCACGGCGAGAACCGACCCGCGCTCGCCCCTGTTCGCTGAACTCAAACGCGTCATCACTCCCTCCCCTCTCTACTTGGTTCATCGGCTCATCGGTTCATTGATTCATTTGCTCTATCCCAAATGAATCAATGAACCGATGAATCAATCACTCGATCACTTCACTGCTGCTTCTTCGAGACCTCGACGGACTTGGTCTCTTCGGCCTTCTTCTCGGGCTGCGCGGCCGGGGCGGCGCTGCTGCTCTTGTCGCCGCCGGTCGAGAAGCCGTGGTCGCCCTGGATGCCCTCGCCCTTCGGCTCGACGCCGAGCGGCGAGCCGTTCTTGAGGCCGTCCACGCCGCGCATCTGCGGCAGGTCGTCGGGGTTGACGGGTTTGACGAGCTGCGCCGTGACGATGAACATCAATTCGGTCTCGCTCTTCTGGAAAGACTTCGAGTTGAAGAGCGTGCCGAGGACGGGGATGTCGCCGATGATCGGCATCTTCGAGAGCGAGCGCGACTCGCTGTTGTCGAGCAGGCCGGCGAGCGCGAACGACTGGCCGTCGCGCAGCTCGACGCCCGTCTTCGCCCGCCGCGTCTTCAACGCGGGGACGAGGAAGCCGTCGAACTTGACGCCGTTGGCGAAGTCGATGCTGGAGACCTCGGGCTCGAGCTCGAGCCGGATGTGGTCTTCGTCGATGATGGTCGGCTTGAAGTTGAGGCGGACGCCGTACTCCTTGAACATGATGGTGACGAACGCCTTGTCGCCCGAGTTCTGCACGACGGGGACGGGGTACTCGCCGCCCGCGAGGAAGCTCGCCTGCTGGCCGTCCATCGCGATCAGGTTCGGCTCGGCCAGGGAGCGCAGCGCGCCCTGCGTCTTCAGCGCGTGGATGAAGTTGTAGGTGTTGCCGCCCATCACGAAGAGGTTCAGGGCGCTGCCGATGGTCGAGCCGAAGATGCTGCCGGCGTCAACCTTGTTCATCGTCCAGGGGCCGCCGCCCGAGCCGACCACGCCGCCGACGCCGGGGCCGGACTGGTAGGCGTAGGTCGCGCCCAGCTCGCGCAGCCGCGAGCGGCTGACCTCGGCCACGCGCACCTGCAACTGCACCTGCGCGGCCGCGGCCGTCGGCGACTGGAGCATGTTGACGACGTTGAAGCCGGCGGCCTTCACCACGGCCTCGACCTGCGAGACGGTCGTCGCCTTCTTGACGCTGCCCGAGATGACGACCGAGCCGTTGGCCTGGCTCAGGCGCACGTCGTCGTCGGGGAAGAGCGCCTTGATCTGCGAGTCGATGAGCGAGAGGTTCGAGCGGACGTAGACGTCGAAGACGACGAAGCGGCCGCCCTCCTTCTCCCAGGCGATGAAGTTGACCTGCCCGAACGCCTTGCCGTTGACGACCGCCTGGTCGGGCGTGACGAGCACGGCCTCGGCGACCTCGGGGTTCGAGACGGAGAAGCGGCCGATGGGCTTGTCGAAGTTGATGACGCGCGACTGGCCGACGAGCACGTTGATCTGGACGGGCTCGCTCGCCGACTTCTCGAAGGAGGCCGCGACGAAGTTCTGCTGCGGCTGCCCCTGCGCCCTCGCCTGCGACGCGCACACCGAGAGCACGCCGACGAGCACAAAGATTTTCGCGACCAGGGAACGGTTCTGCATGACGGTTTTAACTCCTTTGGATGAAGTGATGAGTGCTGAATGACGAATGATGAATAAAGACAAGCGGCCTTTAATTCATCACTCATCACTCATCATTCATCGTTACGGGAATTCGACGGTGCTCTTCTTCGTGCCCTGGATCATCTCGACGTTCGGGCGCGGCGGCGGCGTGGGCTGAGGCTTGGGGGCTTCGGCCGCGGGGGCGGCCTGCGCGACGCGCTGCGGGCGCGGCGCGCGGTGAACCGGCGCGGCGGGCGCGGGCGTCGCCTTCTGCTCGCTCTTGAGCGAGCCGGGTTCCGGCGCCGGGGTGGCGCGCTCGCCGGTCAGGAGGCTCCGCTTGTCCGCGCCCTGCGTCTGCTCGTCGTCCTGGTCGATCATGTTGCGGAGCATCAGGCGGAGCTTGCCCTCGGTCGAGGCGAGCGCGAGCTTCTCGGCCTGCTCGGGCGTGACCTGGAGCGTGACGGCCTTGACCGTGTCGGCCTCGCGCTCGTCCTTCGGCTTGTCGAGGTTCTGGCCCGAGGCGAGCACCTTCACGTTCTGGAGGACGATCTTCGAGATGGGGTTGCTGCTCAGGTTGTTGCCGGGCGGGTCGATGACCGTCAGCACGTCGACCATCGTGCCGGGCTGCAGGAAGCCGGCGACGCCGATCACGTCGTCCACCTTCACCGTCATCGCGCGGTAGCCCGCCGGGATGACCGCCGAGATGCCGCCCTGCGAGCCTTCGGGCGCGAGCTTGAAGTCGGTCACGGTCTCGCGCGCGGCGACGCCCATCACCGTCACGCGGCCGACCAGCTTCTCGGGGCTGTCGAAGGCGCCCTCGGGGATGGCGTTCGCGGGGAACTGCGCGGTCGAGAGCTGCTCGGCCTCGATCTTGGTGCCGAGGGGGATGTCCACCTTCGCCACCACCACGTTGTTCATGTGGCCCACGCTCGCCTGCGCGTCCGACAGGTAGCGGCTCACGGAGACGGCGGCCAGCAGCCCGAAGACCGCCGCGCTGCCCAGCACGAAGAGGAGACGTTTGTTCCGCATGTCCAGTTTTCTCCAGTCGAGTTACTTCAAACCTACAGCCGCCCGGCCCTTCAGGCGCGGAAGACGAAGAGCGAGATGAGGCTGCCGAGCGTGATCGCCACGCCGTACGGCAGCGTGTGGCGCCTGTCCTTCGGCACCTCGAAGCGCGGCATCTGCCAGCCCGGCAGGAAGCCGACGAAGATTTGCAGCACGCGCGTGAAGGTCATCAGGAACGTGCCGTTGCGCAGGATCGTGTAGACGGCGAGCACGCCGCCCGTCAGCAGCACGACGAGGAAGACGGGGACGACGAGCTGCGTCCCGAAGACCGAGCCGACCGCCGCGAAGAGCTTCACGTCGCCCGCGCCCATCGCGCCGAAGAGGTGGAGGACGAACATCAGCACGAAGGCCAGGAGGCACCCGCCCGCGCTCGTGATGAATCCGCCGAGTCCGCCCGTGATCGAGTTGATGATGAGTCCGCTGACGAGCGTGGCGAGCACGAAGAGGTTCGGGATGCGCCGGTAGCGCACGTCGAAATAGGTGATGGCGGCCGTCAGCGGCGCGAGTAGGGAGAGGGCGGCGATGGTCGTCGTGTCGAACATGACGCTTGAACTTTTAGGAAGAAGGAATGAGTGCGGTGTGTCTTAACTTCAATAAGTCCGGCTCTCGCCGTCTAAAGCTTCGGGGTGGCCCGGGGTTTTGCGCCCCGGGCCGCCCGAATTTTCGTCGTTACGGAGCCGTCGAGGGAATCTTGCCCGACAGGCTCTCGATGGCCTTGCCGATGGCCGTGCCGAGGCCGCTGAAGGCGCCGACGGTGGCGAGCGCGATGAGCGCTGCCGCGACGGCGTACTCGGAAAGCTCCAGCCCCGTCTCGTCTCTCATAAATCTCTTGATCATCTCTCTGCACCTCGAATTCGGTTCGGCGTGTTGTGTGCGGGGCGGCGCGGGCCGTGTTAAGAACCGCGCCGCCTCCTGGGGGGTGCGTTATTACGGGGTGGTCGGGATCTTGCCCGTCAGGTTCGTGATCGCCTTGCCGATGGACGTGCCGAGGCCGGTGAAGGCCGTGACGGTAGCGAGCGCGATGAGCGCGGCGGCGACGGCGTACTCGGAAAGCTCAAGACCGGTCTCGTCGCGGAAGAACTTCTTCAACATCTGATTTTTGCTCCTTTAGAGTTTTGGGTTTTCTGAGTCGAGGTTTCAGGCCCGTGCCAGACGCGCTTGGCGGCCGCCGGACGAGTGTGGCGGGTTCTACAACCCGCGCGGGTGCAGGAAGGATTGGCGGCTGGCCCCGCGCCGGCGCGTCTCGACGAACAGCTCATGCCCCTCACGTTCGTCTTCGCCGCGCTGCGCGGAGCTTTTCACGCCGCCGAAGAACGTCCAGACCAGCGCCAGGGCCGCCATGAGGAGGAGCTGCCTCGCCCCGCCCGCCCCCGCGGCGGCCCGCGCCCCCACGAGCACGGCCGCGGCTGCGAACGGCACGACCAGCGCGCCCCCCACGACGACCACCAGCGACTTTGTCAGAACGATCTTCATCAACCTTTCCTCCGAGCGTCACGACCGCCAGGCAGTGCCACCAACCTCGCAGCCGCTTTCGCTTCCGACGCACTCCCCTTTTCAACGGCCGTGCCACAACGCTCGGAGTTTGAAAGTCCAACGAAAACGCCCTTCGCACTCGCTCTTCACCAAATCCTTGTCAACCGCGGGCGACAGGCCGAAACCCCCGCGGGCGCGACGAAGAACGCGCCGGCCGCCCGAAGCAACTCCGACTCAAAGGCTTAGCCGCCTGTCGCCCGCGGGCGACAAAGCAAAAGCGCCCCCGCAACCTTTCGGTTACCGGAGGCGACAGGTGTCTCTGACGTTCGGACGGGTTAGAAGTAGCGGTAGGCGAAAGAGGCCAAGGCGGTGAGGCTGACGAAGGCGCCGGCGACGGTGAACGTCCACTCGACGAGCGAGCTGCGGCGCGCGAGCAGCGCGCGGAGCATGACCATCCCGCACTTCCAACCGTCCTGCTGATAAAGCGGCAGGAGATTCGTCGCGGCCAGCAGGTAGTTCATCAAACTGAACCAAGACCCCTGCGTCGCGAGCGCCGCCCCGATGTTGACCAGCACGCCCGCGAGCAGCACGAAGACCTGTTGCACGAGCGGCCTCGTCTGCAACCCCTTCATGTCCAGGCGCACGTACGCGCCGACGGGCAGCAGGTGCATCTTGAAGCGGACGCCGCCGACGTTCAACTCGAAGAGCTTCGGCCCCCAGCCGAGCCCGAGCTCGGGCGCGCCCACGCCGCACACGCGCGCCGCGGCGAGGTGGCCCAGCTCGTGTATGAACATCGTCGCCGCGAAGAGCAGGACGTAGGTGATTAGCATCGGGAGGTCGTCCGTGAGCCTCGGGATAGAAGAGACGTGAGTGAAGGTGTGAGTCTGTGTCGTGAGGACGCGCGCCGCGTCAAATTCTGTCGGCGCGCAGTTGCAGGCCGTGCTGCTGCTCGTCCTGTAGGAAGTCGCCGACGTTGATCGACAGCCGCTTCAACTTCTTGTAGAGCGTCTGGCGCGACCCCAAACCCAACGCCTGCGCCGCGCGCGCCACGTTGTAATCGTTCCGCCTGAGCGTCTCGGTGACAACACGCCGCTCGTAGTCTTCGAGCATGTTCTCCAGGTGCGCCGGCACCTGCCCCGGCGCTTCGCACGGCTCCGCCTGCGGCTCCGCGGGGCGCACGCGCGGGCTGATGTTCTCGGTCGTGATGTAGCAGCCCTCGTCCGTGTAGAGCACGAGGCGCTCGATCTCCGCCGCCAGCTCGCGCACGTTGCCGGGCCAGGCATAACTCTGGAGCGCGCCGATGGCGTCGGCCGTGATCCCCGCGACCGCGCGCTCGTTGCGGCGCGCGTAGTGCGAGAGGAAGTGCGAGATGAGCGCGCCGATGTCCTCGGGGCGCTCGCGCAGGGGCGGTACGTGTACCGTCAAAGCCGCCACGCGGTAGTAGAGGTCTTCGCGGAACGTCCCCTCCTGCGCCGCCCCGTATAAATCCTTGTGCGTCGCCGCCAGCACGCGCACGTTCACCTTCCGCGGCGCGCGCTCGCCGAGCGTGTGGACTTCGCCCTCCTGCAGGAAGCGTAGAAGCTTCGGCTGCAAGGCGAGCGGCAGGTCGCCGATCTCGTCAAGGAAGAGCGTGCCGCCCTCGGCCGCGCGTATGAGACCGTCATGATCCGTGTGCGCCCCCGTGAACGCGCCCTTGCGGTGGCCGAACAGGAGGCTCTCGATGAGGTCGGACGGCGCGGCCGTGCAGTTGAAGGGGATGAAGGGCGCCTGGGAACGCCGGCTCAAGCGGTGGACGGCGCGCGCGACCAACTCCTTGCCCGTCCCGGACTCGCCCGTAATCAGCACGGTCGATTCCGAATCCTTGATGCGTTCGACCGAATGCGCCAGCGCGTTCATCGCACGGCTCACGAAGACCATGCCCGGCAGAGAGGCCGCCGCGACCTCCGCCGGCTTGAAAGCCTTCACGGGCTTGTAAATCTCCTCGCGCAGACGCGCGTGCGTGTGGGCGAGGCGCGCCACGTCGGACAGAATCCTCAACTCCAGAGCCTGGCTCTCGGTCAGAGGCCGCACGAAGCGCCCGTAGATGGCCGCGCCCTCACGCTGCTGAGTCGTGGCCGACAGGACGAGGCAGATTTTCCGGTCGCCCGCCTCCGCCTCCCCGCCTGCCTCCTCGCCGCTCAGAACCGCCTCGACAGTGGCCTCCGCGTCCGCAGTCTCCTCCGAGTCGAGACCCTCGACCCACTTCAGGCGCGAGCGCTCCCCCACCTTCTGCGAGAAGGTCGCCATCCCGTACGTGTGCGCGGCCGCGTCCACCATCAGAGCGACCTTCAGCATTACGTCGTAGAGCGCGTCCGAGCCTGTATCGGCGGCGCGGCAGAGTGACCTAACCATCGCCGCCAGAGGCAGTTGGAAACCTTTGGGCGCTTCGTTCATCCCTGATCCTTGCCCCGATTCCGAAGACAAGCCTGACATAAACCCCTTGTCCAGAAAGAAGATTGCGGGTTGCGATCCGCTCAGAAACTCTTTATTTTGAGGTAATTACAGGCAAGAAAAGCGATTCGGGGAGAATCACGTCACACTCTGTCCGGACGCCGGCCCCGATATATTTTGGCCGAAGTCTTTGCCAGTCTAAGAACTGCGACGCCAGCTGTCAACTTCTTTAATTATTGTTAAAACATTGCGGCCGCTCTCTAATGAGATTTAACTCACGATTGCTTGAGCCACCTTTTCCACATCTGTGCCGCGTCAGCGTCTTCTCTATCTTACTGCCTTAAAAGGTCATCCCATCCGGCTGCCCAAACGGCGGATTTCCGTTCGCCCGGTGTTCGCCAAAACTAGACCCACATCGCCCTTACCTCAAGTAAATGTTCAACTTAGCCGCACAAACCATTGAAAACGTATGTCTTTACAGCTTCTTAAGCAAGTGCTAAATTCCGAAAACCTTGTCGCCGAAGCCAATGGCGTCAGGTAGAAGTAGCCGCAAATAACCCCTCTGCGCTGTTTCGCTGTTTTAAGGTTAGAGACCTTCTAACCGTTTTAATTTTCGAAACACCTTGTCCCGACGGTCTTGAGCGCCGTTTCAGAGCGGGCGGCACTCGCGTCTTTGACCGACGACAGAACCCGTAGGAGCATTTAAACTCATGGCCGCAAACCCTTTATGGATTGACTCCCGACTCAGCGCGCAGCGCCCAGTGGCGCGTGCCACTTCGCTTCCCTCCCCCGCGGCCGAGACCTTCGGCGTCGCCGTCGGCACGCGCGCCGACGTGCGCCGGCGCGATTTTTCCATCCCGTCCTGGGTCGTCTTCAGCATGATCATGCTGGCGACCTTCGCCGTCTGCGTCACCGTGACGATGCGCACGCACGCGGCCCGCGGGGCCGCCGAGCAGCGTTTCTCGCTGATGGAGACGGAAGTCCAGGGGATTCGCCAGACGAACGAGACGCTCCGCCGCGACGTGGAGCGCCTGCGCAAAGACCCGCGTACGCAGGAGGCTGCCGCGCGCGCGCGTCTGAACATGGTTCGGGCCGACGAGGTGGTGGTTCCGCTTAACTAATTCTTTTTTGCGGCGGGTGCTCGCCATCCTGCTTTTCCTGACGCCCGCCTGAGTTCGACCCGCTTGCTCTACCGCCGTAGGTCCCCTACCCGCACGGCGCGGCCGCACGCTTCAGAGGCGACGGCCGCGCCGCCTTTTTGGCCACAAACGGCCGCCTTAGAGTTGGTTGACACTGTTTGAGCGGGTCAACTAATATCGTTTTCTTATCGGCCCATAAAAATAATTTGTTCGCGCTACTGACGGACGGAGCGAAAGCAAAGATATGCCCGAGACGAAAGAGTTGAACTCGCCTGCCGATGCTTCGGTCGAGCGCTGGGAGCGCGAGACTTTGGAGCCTGTCATCAAGAAGCGCCCCGAGCGCAGGCAGCGCTTCGAGACGGTCTCGCTCGACGAGGTCAACCGCCTCTACACGCCCGCGGACGTGGAGGCCGTGGACTTCGAGCGCGACACGTCCTTCCCCGGCGAGTTCCCGTACACGCGCGGCATACACCCCACGGGCTACCGCGGCAAGCTCTGGACGATGCGCCAGTTCGCGGGCTTCGGCACGCCCGAGGAGACGAACGCGCGCTTCAAGTATCTCCTCGAACACGGGCAGACGGGCCTCTCGGTCGCGTACGACCTGCCGACGCTGATGGGCTACGACGCCGACTCGCCGCTCTCGGAAGGCGAGGTCGGCAAGTGCGGCGTCGCCGTCTCAAGCCTCGCCGACATGGAGGTGCTCTTCGACGGCATCCCGCTCGAAGAGGTGACGGTCTCGCAGACCATCAACGCGCCGGCCTCCGTCCTGCTCGCGATGTACCTCGTCGTCGCGGAGAAGCAGGGCGCGGACTTCCGTAAGATTTCGGGCACGCTCCAGAACGACATCCTCAAGGAGTACATCGCGCAGAAGGAGTGGATCTACCCGATCCGCCCGGCGATGAAGCTCGTCGTGGACACGTTCGAGTTCTGCACGCGCCACGTCCCCAAGTACAACCCGATCTCCGTCAGCGGCTACCACATCCGCGAGGCGGGCGCGACGGCCTTGCAGGAACTCGCCTTCACCCTGCGCGACGGCGTCGAGTACGTGCAGTGGGGCGTGGACGCGGGCCTCGACGTGGACGAGTTCGTCCCGCGCATCTCATTCTTCTTCAACGCGCACAACGACTTCTTCGAGGAGATCGCCAAGTACCGCGCCGCCCGCCGCATCTGGTCGCGCGTGATGCGCGAGCGCTTCAACGCGAAGAGCGAGCGCACGCTCCAGCTTCGTTTCCACACGCAGACCGCCGGCGTCTCGCTGACCGTCCAGCAACCCTTGAATAACATCGTCCGCGTCGCCATCCAGGCGCTCGCGGGCGTGCTCGGCGGGACGCAGAGTCTGCACACCGACGCCTACGACGAGGCGCTCGCCCTGCCGACCGACCGCGCGGCGCTCATCGCCCTGCGCACGCAGCAGATCATCGCGGAGGAGACCGGCGTCGCCAACACCGTAGACCCTCTGGGCGGCTCCTACTTCATCGAGGCTCTGACGAAGAAGATGGAGGACGGCGCGCTCGACTACTTCGAGAAGATCGACGCTTTAGGCGGCATGGTCGAGGCCATCGAGAAGGGCTTCCCGCAGAGGGAGATTCAGGAGTCGGCCTACCAGTACCAGAAGGCCGTCGAGCGCGGCGACCAGACCATCGTCGGCGTCAACAAGTACTCGATGGAAGAGGAGCAAGGGGCAGTCCCCATCCTCGTCATCAACGAAGAGGTGCGCGACCGCCAGGTTGAGCGACTCGAACGCGCCAAGTCACAGCGCGACAGCGGCGCCGTCTCGAACGCGCTCGAAAAATTGAAGAGGGCCGCGGCCGCGGGCGACAACACCATGCCCGCGACCATCGAGGCCGTCCGCGCCTACGCCACGCTCGGCGAAATCTGCGACGCGCTCCGCGACGTCTACGGTCTCTACGAGGAGCCGGCCTTTTAATTTCTTCATTGATTCATTTCTTCATCGAATCGATGAAGAAATGAATCAATGAACCGATGAACCAATGGATCAATCCAGAAAGATTCGCGTCCTCGTCGCCAAGCCCGGACTCGACGGCCACGACCGCGGGGCGAAGGTCATCGCGCGCGCCCTGCGCGACGCCGGCATGGAGGTCATCTACACGGGCCTGCGCCAGACGCCGGAGATGATCGCGGCGGCGGCGTTGCAGGAGGACGTGGACGCCGTCGGCGTCTCCATCCTGAGCGGCGCGCACAACACGCTCTGCCCGCGCATCGTCGAGCTTCTGCGCGAGCGCGGGATGGACGACTGCCTCGTCATCGTCGGCGGCATCATCCCGCAGGAGGACATCCCGCGCCTCAAGGAGCAGGGCGTCTCGGCCGTCTTCCTCCCCGGCACTTCGACGGAAGAGATCGTCAAGTTCCTTCGCGAGAACGTCGGCCAGCGCGCATGAGCGGCGGGCCTGTCGTCGTCGAAGAGCGCGGCGCCCACGCCGTCATCCGCCTCAACCGCCCCGCGCAGCGCAACCCCCTCTCCGTCGCCACGCTCTCTGAACTCGACGCGGCCTTCTCCTCCCTCTCCGCGCGAACGGAGATCGACGCCGTCATCTTCACGGGCACCGGCGAAGCCTTCGCCTCCGGCGCAGACATCGGCGAGTTGCGAACACTAACGCCCGACTCCGCCCGTGCCTTCGCCGAGCGCGGCCAGAATCTCTTCCAAAGAATCAACGACGCGCGACAACTGACCGTCGCCGCCGTCAACGGCTTCTGCATGGGCGGCGGGCTCGACCTCGCGCTCGCCTGCCGCGTCCGCGTCGCCTCGCCCAACGCGGTCTTCGCGCACCCGGGCGCGCGCCTCGGCGTCATCACCGGCTGGGGCGGCACCCAACGCCTCCCGCGCCTCATCGGCTCGGCCCGCGCCCTCGAGCTGTTCGCCACCGGCCGCCGCCTCAACGCCTCCGAAGCTTTGGAAGTTGGTCTCGTCAGCTTCGTTCGTTCTGACGCCTTATCACACGCCCTCGAAATCGCCTCCGGCCATAACCCGCGATGATCTCTTCGGTGCGGGCGATTGGCACCGAAGACAAACCTGACAGTCACTGCAAGGAATCGCCTTTTATGATTAATTCTGAGGGCGGAACTTGATAACGCATTAACGCTACGTCCGGCCCAGGCGGACGTGCGCAAGCCTTCCGAGGAGTTCGGCGGCGGCCTGCTTCCAATCCAGTTCGGCGGCGAGTCTTTCTCTCAGCACGGCGGCGCGGGCAAAGGCACCTTCGCGACCCGTCAGGAGAAATTCGATGCGTTCCGCCCACTTCGTGACCGCGTCCCCGGTAACGGGCAGAATCCACTCGCTGGCAAGCTGCGGCGCGTGCCGCCTCAGGGTTTCCGCCAGGCCGCTCTGAGCGCTTAAAAGAGTCGGGACGCCGGAGGCGATTGCTTCGAGTCCGACCAGGCCGAAGCCCTCTTTCCTGGACGGCATCAACACCAGAGACGCCTCACGCAGATCATTCCGTATCTCAGTCTCGTCCGCCGAGTAGTGTCTGATGACGACGTCAAGCTCCGTCGGGGCGCTGTCTTCGGCCAGGCGCTTCCCGAGCGCGGCGTCCGTGCCGACCGGAGCCCCGCGCACGACTAGCTTCGGAGGATTCCCCTGTCTCCAGTTCGCGACTACTCGGGCCAGCGCTTTTGCGGCGAGGTCAAGGCCCTTGAGTTGGTAGTCCTCCACGCGCCCGAGGATTAGGCAGCGGACGGAAAGAGGCAGGGCGGCTGCGGCGTTGTCGGAACGTTCAGGCAAGCCCGGCGTCAGTTCCATGATCGGCACCGGATTGCCTGCGCCGTGGAGGTCTGTCGCGAACTCCGACAGAAGATGTGGCCCCACGGCGACGACTAAATCACACCCCTCCGCCAAGCCTAACTGCTCTCGCTTCCGCTCGGCCGCGCGCGCCGCGCCGGTGGAGTCTTCGCGCGGCTCTTTGTGCCACTCAATCTCTTCCGGAGAGGTGTGGATGAACAGCACCCGCTTGCTGCCGGGGTAATGGTACCTGACCAGGGAGACCGAGGCCGCCCCGGTGATGCGGTCGTGGCCGACGACCACGTCGGGAACGAACCCGTCGGGCAGCGACGGGGGTTGCGCGAGCAGCGCTTCCCCCTTCATGCCGGGCATCTTCGATGCCTCAACGAGTTCGACGTCGGCCTCGCGCGCACGCCGCCTCTCCTCCGCGCTCGCCTCCGGCACGTAGCAGACGACGCGGGCCGCCGCTCCGGCCAGGGCCGTGCAGAGATCACGGTTGAAGGTGGAGAGCCCCCCGTGCCGCGAGTCCCACTCCGCGGCGACTACGAGCAGGCACAGCCGCTCGGACGTTTCCGCCGCCGGCTCTTCCTCGCTCTCCCGAGACTGTGCCGCGACCTGCCGCCGGTATTCGGCCAGCCCCGGAAAGAAAAGCTCCACCGGGTCGTTCATCCCGTTTCGAGCCACGGACCAGAGGTGAAGCATCTCGGCTTCATCCAGCGGGCCACTGGGGTCGAAGTCTTTCGGGGCATACATCGCGGCGAGACTTTTACCCTCTTCCAATTGTCCGGCGACGAGGCTGACATAGGCTTTCAACCAAATAACTGGATTATCATCATGCTGCTTCTTCTCCTTGATGTCATACTCCTTCATCACGGCGTAGGCTTCCTTCACCTGCCCGAGCGCAAGGCGAGCATCCACTTCTTGTGATCGAAAAGGCACGTAGTCTGGGAAATTTGAGCGCCCCTTTTGTGCAACCTCAACCGATTTACCCCAATCTCCTGAAATGCGAGTCAGCAGGTATTCGACGAGTATGCGCTGCTGTGTGTCGATCTGCCGCGGCCCGGTGAAACCTATTAAGCGGCGGAGTGCATCAGCATCGTTTCGGGCGCTAAATACACGCAGTGCTACCTCGACGATTCTGTGGCGGCCATATTTGCCTTTTGGAATTACTGCAAGACCTTTCGCGACCAGCGATTCGGCTTTTGCGTAGTCTCCGGCTTTACCAGCTAATTTTATCGCTAACTGGTAAAGCGTGGAGAGGCTCTTGTCCGCCGGAATTCTCTCGATGCCCGTCTCCAGCAGCTTGATGGCGTCGCCAAGACGGCCATCCTTCGCCATCAACTCCGCGCACGCCTGGTAGAGCGAGAAGAGACCTGTCATCCCGGGCTCGGCTATGCCCGTCTCCAGCAGCTTGATGGCGTCGTTAAGGCGGCCATCCTTCGCCATCAACTCCGCTCCGTGTCGGTAAATAGTTACTGCATCTTGGTCAGCTCTTATGTTTCTTAGTGCATCGGTGATGACGGGTAGCGCACTATTTATCCCATTCAACTCATACTCTAGGTCGAGTAGGAGAATCCAAGCAGCAGCGTGCGGGTGTCTTCCGGTCGCCCTGCGCGCATGCTTGAGCGCACGTTCTTTATCGCCATCTTCACCGCGTTTCAGGAGGCAGCGGGCAAGATGGTATTCCAGCACCTTCGGTCGCTGGTCGTCGGGCAAGGCAGAGAGTAGGGCGATGCGCTCCTCCAACGCTTCCCTGTGTGTGGGAACCGGAGTCGTAAGGCCGATCTGCGAGATGGCGTATTGCGTGAGCTTCTCGCTGGCCTCGTGCAGCTCGAAGATGCGCCCGGCTTCATAGAGGTGATGCCGGAGTTCCGTGTAGGAAGCGGCCAAGTTGGAAGCGCCGGTCAGTTGCCGCGCCTTGAAGTACCGAAAATAGTAGTTCGCGGCGAGGTTATGCGCCTGCGCCCACTCCCGCCCCTCTGTGCGCAGTCGTGTAACGCTGATCTCGCGCGCCAGAGGGTGAGGCACATCCCCGCCCGCGGTGCGCTCCAGCAGGAAGCGGTCGAAAAGCTGTTTGCGCAGCGCATCCGGGGTGTCTCGCCCGCCGGTGAATTGGGCGAGTGCCTCCTTCTTGAACGGCCGGCGGTGCACAGAGAGCCACCGCATGAACTTGAGCAGGTCGGCCTCCAACATAGGGAGAGCGCGCTCAAGCACCTCGCGCTCGAAGTCTTCGACGAGTCGCGGGTCGAGCACCACGTCGCCGGGACTCAACAGGTCGGGTGACGCGGAGAGCAGCTCGTCCAGCGTCTCGGTGCGCAGACCGACCACGAGAGTCTTCAGCGCCCGCGGGTTGCCCCCGAGTCGGTGGACGATCTCGCGCCGCCTTTCCGACGGAACGGTTCCCTCCAGACCCTGGGATTCCAGGAGTTCCGTGAATAACGCTTCGGCCTCCTGATCCGGGAGACCTTGCACCTCCTCGACCTGACAATTCTCGCTCCACCTCTCGGTCTTGATGACCCGGTTGCTGATGAGTAGCAGGCGGCCCCGTGCGTGCGGGGAGTTGTTGAGGTCTTCGACCAGTTTCGCCCACGCGTGAGGAGGTGTGCTCTTCTCTTTCGGGAGCAGACGCTGGAACTCGTCCACCACGACCAGAATTTGCTCATGTCGGAGGACATCGAGCAGAGCCCTGTCGAGTCTTGCCTCGCCGGCTTTGTCGAACTCCTGCACCAGCCTGGGCAATCCGTGCGCGTCGAGAGCAAAGGCCAGGTCCAAACAGAGATCGCCCACAGGGTCGGCCGAGTCAAGCGGCGACTCCACCGGGTCGAGACTCCGTGGCGCTCGCGTCGCCACGGCGAGGGCCAACTGACTTTTCCCGCAGCCGGGGAAACCCTGCAAAATGGCAACGGGCGGCCCGCCCGGTAGCCATTTGCTTACGAGGCGCTCTATGATGTCGTCTCTTTGTCGGCCGTGAAATCTAATCGGCATCTGAGGGCTTCTGTGTGACGGCGCGTCGCCATCGTTGTTGAGGCTTCAGCCGCGCACGTCTGGAGTTCAAGGTTCAACCGACCTCGGTGAGTTACCAAACGACCAACGCTAACTTTGACCGCAGCTGTGTTATACCACGATGAAGCCGCGTAATATTAGGCGCGCACAGGTGTAAACGCCTTTCCGAAATCATGAAACCATTCAGGGGAGAGTTTCATACGCCCGCCTGTGTTTATTTGTCTTTTTTGAGGAAGCGGGCGACGCCGGCGCGGCAGTCTTCGGTGAGGCGGGCGATGGTGTTGAGGTCGGCGCCGGTCTGGAGGGCGGCGTCGAAGGTGAGGCCGTCCATCTGGTAGAGGAGGCGCTTGGTGAGCGTGACGGCCGTGCGGCTGACGCGCTCGAAGTCCGCGACGTAGCGCTCGACGCGCGACTCGAACTCTTCGTCTTCGAAGACGTGGTTGACGAGGCCGGCGCGTTCGGCCTCCTGCGAGGAGATTTCCGCGCCGCGCGTGACCAGCTCGAAGGCGCGCTTCTCCGAGACGTTGCGGCGCAGGATCGCCATCACCATCGCGGGCACGAAGCCGATCTTCACCTCCGGGTAGCCGAAGCGCGCCGAGGCCGCGGCGAGCACGATGTCGCACGCGGTCGCCAGCCCGCACCCGCCCGCCAGCGCGCGCCCGCGCACGGCCGCGACGACCGGCACACGCACGCGCCGGATGAGCGCGTACAGCTCCATCAAAGAGCGCGCGTCTTCGAGGTTGTCGCTCACGGAGCCTTCGGAGATTCTCCTGAGCGCCGAGAGGTCTGCGCCCGAGCAGAAGTCCGCGCCCGCGCCCGTGACGAGCACGGCGCGCACGTCCGCGCGCGCGTCCGCGTCGCGCAGCGCCTCTTTGAGTCCGCCGACCAGCTCGTCGTTTAAGGCGTTACGCTTCTCGGGCCGGTTGAGCGTGACGAGGGCGACGTGGCCCTCGACGGCGTAGATGAGTGGCGGGTTCTCTGACATCTCATCAGTCTTCCAAAAATCTCAACAGCGCGGCGTTGACTTCCGCGGGCGCCTCCTGCTGCACCCAGTGGCCCATGCGCCCGAGGCGTACCTCCGTGTAGGGCGCGTCCACGTAGTCGACGGTGCCGGCCACGGTCTCGGGGAGGATGGCGAAGTCGCGCTCGCCGTAGACGAAGAGCGTGGGGACGCGCACGCGCTCGCGCGGCCTGATCTCCCTGTCTTTGAAACTTCGGCCGAGGAAGGCGCGGAGGTTGGCGCGGTAGTAGTTGATGCCGCCCGTGACCGCGCCCGGCTCGCGCAGGGCGCTCTTGAGAACCTCGATGTCCTCGTCGCTGAACGTGCCGGGGCGAGAGGTCGCGCGCAACATCTTACCTAACCCGGCGAAGTTGTCTCGGCTCATCCACCACTCGGGCAGCGTCGGGAGCTGGAAGAAGAACATGTACCAGCTCCGCAGGAGCTGTTTGACGGTCAGGTTCTTCCGCCAGACGGCCGGCGGCGGCGTCTGGAGCGACGCGAGCTTCCAGACGTAGTCGGGGTAGTACTGCGCGACCGCCCACGCGACGGCGCCGCCCCAGTCGTGCCCGACGACGGCCGCCTCGCGCGCGCCGAAGTGGCGTATGAGGCCGGTCACGTCGTCCACGAGGCGCTGCATCCTGTACTCCTCGACGCGCGCGGGCTTGTCACTCAGGTTGTAGCCGCGCATGTCGGGCGCGACGACGCGGAAGCGCCGGCCCAGCGCCTTCAACTGATGCCGCCATGAATACCAGCACTCCGGGAAGCCGTGGAGCAGAACGACCAGCCGCTCGCCCTCGCCGGCCTCCGCGTAGTGCAGGCGCACGTCGCCGACCTGCGCGTAGCCGTGGCGGATCTCGGGTTCGGTGCCCGCGTGTTCGTCAGCCATTTGGAATCTCAACTCCGAGCGAGCGCGCCTCTTCGTCAGACACGTCGATCTCCATCCTGAGCAGCGCCGTCGAGAAGGTCTTGCCCTGCGCGTCGGTCATGAGCGAGAGCGTGCCGCCGCCGCCCAGGCTTTCGTGCAGGAGGAAGTTGAGCGCGCCGAGATTCGGCAGCTCGAAGCGCTCGACGCCGCCCTTGACCAGCCCGCGAAAGTGCTCCTTGACCCGCTCGGCCGTCACTACGCGCGCGAGCAGAGGGTAGAACGCCTCGCGCAGGGCGATGAGGCCGACGTTCGCCGTGTCGCCCTTGTCGCCCGAACGCGCGTGCGCGAGTTTCAGCAGTTTGATTCTCATGACTACTTAACCTAAGTGCGTGCCTCAATCCGTCGACGCGGCGATCCGTGCACAGCCTCTCCGTAATGAGCAACCGAGTAGCCCAACGCCTTCACTTCCCTTCCGGCAGGCCCGACAGCGCGAGCCACTGGAATGCCATCACGACGAGCGAGTGGTCGATGTGGCCCTCGCGTATGAGCGAGGGGATGCGCGCTAAGGGTTCGAGCCGCACGCGCGTCCACTCCGTGCTGTCGTTCGCGGGCTCCCGCCTGTGCTCGACGCCGCGCGCGAGGAAGGTGTGAATCCAGTTGTTCTGGATGGCCGGGTTCGGCCGCGTCTTGCCGAGGAGGACGACTTCGGACGCCTCGTAGCCCGTCTCCTCGAACAGCTCGCGCGCGGCCGTCTCGGGCGGCTCCTCGCCCGGGTCGACCATCCCGCCGGGTATCTCAAGCGAGACGGCCTCCGCCCCGTGGCGGTACTGCTCGATGAGCACGACCTCGCCCGTCTTCGTCAGAGGGATGACGTTGATCCAGTCCGGGGCCTCGATGACGTAGAAGTCGTGCACGCGCCCCTCACGCGGGTCGGCCGAATGGTCGCGCCTCACCTTGAAGACGCGGCAGTCCGCGACCTGCTCCGAACGCTCCCGTCTCCACAGTAGCGAGTCGTCGTCGCTCAAACTTCCGTCACCTCCACGCTGGATTCGATCTCAGTTTTAGGGATGAGGGCGGGCCAGTAGGCGACGACCTCTTCGACCTTGGGACGCCCGCCCGCGAAGCCGGTGACGGCGGGCGGGCCGGTGAGGATGAGCGGCGCGATCTCCTTCGTGAAGCGCTCGATTGATTTGCGGTCTTCGCCGCGGACGCCGATGCGCAGTTGCACCTCGGGCGCGTCCCCGCCGGGCTCGCCCGCGAGCGGGCCGTGCGTGGCGTTGGCGCCGACGAACTCCGTGAGCACCTGTTCGAACTTCAGGCCCAGCCTGTCCAGACGCGCGCGCAGGATTTGGTCGGCGGCGCGCGCCTTCGCGTACGCGTCGGGCCAGGCGTAGACGAGCGTGCCGACGGCCTTGAAGCCCGCCGCGTAGCTGATCGAGACTTTCAGGAACTCGGTCGCGGGCGTGCCCCGCACGCCGTAGACGAGGACGCGGTCAGCCCCGGCGTCTTCGAGCCGGATGCTCGTGAAGTCCGCGACGCAGTCGGGCGTGATGTAAGCCTTCGGGTCGCCCATCTCGTAGACGAGCTGCTCCTTGACCGAGGGGAGGTTGACGCGCCCGCCCGTGCCCTCGTGCTTCGTGACGACGAAGGTGCCGTCGGGCCTGGCCTCGACGATGGGGAAGCCGACGTCGGCGAGGTCTGGGATGTTCTGCCAGTCGTACTGACAGTTGCCGCCCGTCGACTGCGCGCCGCACTCGATGATGTGGCCGGCGACCGTGCCGGCGGCGAGCCTGTCCCAGTCGGTCTCGTCCCAGCCGAACTCGTGAATCATAGGCCCGAGCGTCAGCCCCGTGTCGGTCGAACGTCCGGTGATGACGACCTGCGCGCCCTGGTTCAGGGCCTCGACGATGGGCCACGCGCCGAGGTAGGCGTTCGCGCTCTGGACGCGTTCGCGCACTTCGGAGAGCGGCGCGCCGGTGTCCATGTTGCGCAGCTCGACGCCGCGCTCCAGCAGCTCGTCGAGTCGGCCCATGATGTCGTCGCCGCTGACGGTGCCGATCTTTAATTTACCCGCGAGTCCGAGTTCGCGGGCCACGTCGCGCACGGCCTCGGCGCAGCCCTTCGGGTTGACGCCGCCCGCGTTGGCCGTGACTCGGATTCGTCGCCCGACGCAGTCGGGCAGAATCTCGCGCATGAGGGGCACGAAGTCGCGCGCGTAGCCGGCCTGTGGGTCGCGCGCGCGCTGCTTCTGCATGATCGACATCGTGACCTCGGCGAGGTAGTCGAGCATGAGGTAATCAATCGGCCCCTCGCGCACCTGGCGCACGGGCGCGTCGAGCATGTCGCCCCAGAAGCCCTGCCCGCAGGCGATGCGGATCGTCTCTTTCGGTCTGCTCATAAAAGGTGCAGGCAGTTTATCGGATACGTGACGGCAATGACAAAGCCAGAGGCGGAAGCCCGACCGTGAGGGAGGGCGTCGGACAAACGCAAGAGGGATGACGAAGGACTCTATGCCTTCCGTCATCCCCCTTTTTGTCAGACCGACGCCCTCCCTCACGGTCGGGCTTCTGCCATTTAATCAGCGGCGGCCGCGGCCGCGGCCGAACCACATCTTGTTTGTGGTATACGGGGCGGGCCAGAGACTCAGGCTGTCGCCGCGCTTGCGCGCGCGGACGTTGAAGACGAGGGGCGTGGGCGGCGTCCCGACCGAGATGTCGGCGAAGTAGAAGGCCGCGCTGACTTCGCCTCGCGTGAGCACGGCGTAGACGCGGCCGTTGTGGTTCATGCCCTCGCCCGTCAACGTGAAGGTGTTGCCGGTGATGGTCAACGTGGCCTCGCCCGACATATCGTGGCCGCCCGTCGTCTTGACGGGGCCGGTGTAGGTGCCGGACAGGTCAACCTGCTCGCCGGACAGGTCGCCGCGCGAGTCGTCGTCCTGTCCGGCGACGGGCGCGATGACGGCCATCTCGTTCGTGACCTGCGCGGGGGCGCGGCGCCGCCCGCGGCGTCCGCGGCGCGGCCTGGGCGTCATGTTGGCGTTGTCGTTCTGGGCGCTCTCTTCGGTCGTGCTGCTGTTGGCGTTCTGCCCCGTGGCGCTGGCGTCGGCCAGCACGAGCGCGGCACTGGCAAAGGCCGCGAAGAGAAGGACGACGAAGAACCTGAGTGTGTGCTTGTTGCTCAAGGTGGTTTGCCTCCTGTCTAACGCCGCGCGCGTCGCCGACGACGCACGTCAGCCAAAGTGTTGGAAGACCCGGGGATTCTGCTTGCTTGAGTGGCCGTAGTTTCGCACAAAGCGATTGCCCCTTGCACGGATTTTTTTCAAGTCAGCTCCCGCGGCAGCACGTACTGTCCGAGGTGCGGCCCCGAGTAGTTGAGGCTGACGCCGAGCGCCAGTTCGAGCGCGTCGCGCGTCTCCTCGGGCGCGATACAAGCGTCCACGTAGCCGCGCGCCGCCGCGTACTTCGCGTCGAGCTGCTGCTCGTAGTCCTCGCGCACGCGCGCCATCTCTGACTTCAACTTCTCGTCCGGCTCGCGCCCCTCGCGCTTCAGCTTGTCGAGCTGCGTGCCGTAGATGGCCTGGACGGCCGAGTCGCCCTCCATCACGCCCATGCGCCCCGTGGGCCAACTGAAGATGAAGTCGGGGTCGAAACCCTGCCCCGCCATCGCGTAGTAGCCCGCGCCCGAGGCGTGGTTGACCGTGAGCACGATCTTCGGCACGGTGGCCGTCGCCATCGCCTCGACGAAGCGCGCGCCCGCGCGGATGATCCCACTGTGCTCGGCGTCGGCCCCGATCATGAAGCCCGACACGTCCTGGATGAAGAGGAGCGGCGTGCGGTGCCGGTTACAGGTCTCGATGAAGTAGGCGACCTTCTCGGCCGACTCGGTGTAGATGATGCCGCCGAACTTCGGCGGCTTCCCCTTCTCCCTGACGAGCCCGCGGCTGTTGGCGATGACGCCGACCTGTATTCCTTTGAGCCGCGCGTGGCCCGTGATCATCTCGCGCGCGTAGTCGGCCTGGAACTCGTCGAGCCGGCCGCCGTCGAGGATGCACTTGAGGACTTCGCGCGCGTCGTAAGGTTGACGGTGGTCTTCGGGCAGAATCTCGTAGAGGTCTGCGAGCGGCCGCGCAGGGGCTTCCGGTTCGATGACCGAGACGCGCGGCAGCTCGGGCGTCGGCAGCTCCGAGATGACCTCGCGAATCTTCGCGAGGCAGGCCTCGTCCGACTCGACGCGGTAGTGCGCGACGCCCGAGATTTCGTTGTGCGTGCGCGCGCCGCCCAGGGTCTCGTTGTCAATCGTCTGGCCCGTCGCCCCTTTGACGAGGTTCGCGCCGCCGAGCCCCATGAACGAAGTGCCCTCGACCATGATGATGATGTCGGAGAGCGCGGGCAGGTACGCGCCGCCCGCCACGCAAGGCCCCATCACCGCCGCCACCTGCGGCACGCGCAGGTAGCGCCGCATAACCGAGTTGTAATAGAAGATGCGCGCCGCGCCGTACTGGCCGGGGAAGACGCCGCCCTGGTAAGGCAGGTTCACGCCCGCCGAATCGACCAGGTACACAATCGGCACGCGCGAGCGCATCGCGACCTCCTGCGCGCGCAGAATCTTCTTGATGGTCTCGGGCCACCAGGAGCCGGCCTTCACCGTCGCGTCGTTGGCGACGACGACAACTTCTCTTCCCCCGACGCGCCCGACGGTCGTCACCACGCCCGCCGCGGGCGCGCCGCCCTCGTACTGGTCGTAGGCGACGAGCAGCCCGACCTCCTGCGCGTAGGAGTCCTTGTCGAGCAGCAACGTGACGCGCTCGCGCGCCGTCAACTTCCCCTGCTCGTGCTGCTTCCTGATCTTGTCCGGGCCGCCGCCCGCGCGCAGGCGCTCTTCGAGCGCGCGCAGTTCCTCCGTCAGCCCGCGCAGGCGCGCGCCCTTCCCCGTGTGAGCCGTCGTTGCTTCACCACTCATCTTTAATTTTCCCGTGACCTCGGATTGACTGGAACATAACACAAGCCCCGCCGGGGCGGAAGCCCGACCGTCAGGGAGGGCGTCTAGCTTACGCCATGCGAAACGACGGATGACATACGCCCTCCCTGACGGTCGGGCTTCCGCCTCTAAACCGTTGAAAACGCACCGCGGTTACAAAATCGGTGCGAAATAGGGTAAACTTTCCGCCCTGCAATAAAGTTAAAGCCGGAGCTTGTGACCGACCCGTTTCGTGTTGGAGGACTCTTTTTGGCAGCCGCCGCTTTCTACGACCTCGAAGGGACTTTGGTGAGCACGAACCTCGTGCACACGCTCGGCTTCTACGCGCGCAACCAGCAGGGACTCCTGCGCTCGGTGCGGAAGGGCTTTTCGACGCTCGTCAGCATCCCGATGTTCGCCGCCGCCGACGCCTACAGCCGCATGGTCTTCAACGACATCTTCTTCCGCCGCTACAAGGGGCAGTCGGAAGACCGCCTCCGCTTCTTCGCGAACGACCTGTTCGAAGAGGTCTTGAAGCCCGCCGTCTTCCCCGGCGCTAAGACTTTGATTCAGAAGTCACGCAGCCTCGGACTCAAGCAGGTCGTCGTCACCGGCGCGCTCGACTTCTCGGTCGAGCCTTTGATGGAGTACCTCGGCGTGGACGACTTCGTCGCCAACCGCCTGGAGTTCGTCAACGGCGTCGCCACCGGCAGACTGCTGCCCCCCGTGCTCGCCTCGGCCACCAAGGCGTCCTGGATTCGCACCTACGCCGAGAAGCACGGCATCAACCTGAGCGACTCCTACGCCTACAGCGACAGCATGAGCGACCTACCCATGCTCTCCATCGTCGGCCACCCCGCGGCCGTCAACCCGGACATGCGGCTCAGGCAGACGGCCCTGCACCACGACTGGCCGATACTGAACCTGAAGTAAATGGTAAATAGTGAATGGAGGTTTTTGGCGATGAGACCTCACGAGAAGCTGGAGGTGTGGTGTTCGTCGATGGATTTCGTAGTTGAGGTTTATCAGTCAACTGATGCTTTCCCTAAAGAGGAGAAGTTCGGATTGACTTCTCAGATACGACGAGCGGCTGTCTCCGTTCCCGCGAATATCGCCGAAGGCGCGGCTCGCCAGTCGCCTAAAGAGTTCATACACTTCTTATCTAACGCACAAGGGTCAGCCAGTGAGCTTGAAACTGAATTAACAATCGCATATCGGCTTGGCTATTTGGCGCAAGGTAAATACGCTGAATTGTCGACTACGCTCGATAAAATTGGCCGCATGCTTACCGGCCTTTCACAACACTTGAAACGCAAAGTAACCTAGTTCTTTCCATTTACTATTTACCATTCGCCATTCACAACCATGGCTCTCCAACTAAGAAGAAAAGTCCACGAGTCGGTCGTCTACATCGACCGCGACAGCGCGCCGCGCATCATCTCTTCGGGGATGGACTTCATCCCGGAAGACCTGCCCGTCGGGACGCGCGTCATCTACCCGAACGCGCCGATCAAGGGGCTGCCGAACCGCGAGGCCGCGATTCGCTACGCCCTCAACCACCCGCACGACTGCGAGCCGCTCTACGCGCAGCTGCAGCCGGGCATGAAGGTGACGATTGCGATTGACGACCTCTCGATGCCCCTGCCGCCGATGCGCACGCCCGACATCCGGCAGACGGCTTTGGAGATTCTCTTAGACCTCCTCCACGCGAACGGCGTGGACGACGTCCACCTCATCATCGCCATCTCGCTCCACCGGCGGATGACCGAGTGGGAGATCAAGCGCATGTGCGGGCAGAGAGTCTTCGACGCCTTCTGGCCCGACCGCCTCTACAACCACGACGCCGAAGACACCGACAACATGGTCTCCCTGGGCGAGACGCGCCACGGCGAGAAGCTCTCCATCAACCGCCGCGCCGCCGAGAGCGACCTGCTCATCTACCTCAACTACAACTTCGTGCCCATGAACGGCGGGCACAAGTCCGTGGCCGTCGGCCTGTGCGACTACGAGTCTCTGCGCCCGCACCACGAGCCGAACACCATCCGCGAGTCCGACAGCTACATGGACCCGGGCAACTCCGAGCTGCGGCGTAAGATCGACCGGCTCGGCAAGCTCGTCGACGAGCACGTCAACGTCTTCCACATCGAGACGACGGTCAACAACCAGATGTTCAAGGGCGAGCTCTCGTTTTTGACGAAGAACGAGGACGACTTCTCCGCCTACGAGCGCATGAAGTACGAGGCCATGCGCTTCACGATGTCGAAGATGCCTCTGGCCGCGAAGCGGAAGATGTACAACTCGCTGGCGTCGGATTACGAGATGATCGCGGTCGAGGCGGGCCGCACCGAGCCCGTCCACGACCGCATCATCGCCAAGTCGATGCAGCAGTACGTCGTCCCCGTGGACGGCCAGTGCGACATCCTCATCTGCCCGATTCCGGAGATTTCGCCCTACAACGTCTACTCTTCGTTGAACCCCCTGCTCGTGCAGGTGATGGCCTTGGGCTACCACTTCAACATGTACCGCGGCAAGCCCCTGTTGAAGAAGGGCGGCGTGCTGATTCTGCACCACCCGTGCTACGACGAGTTCGACCACGTCCAGCACCCGAGCTACATCGAGTTCTTCAACCGCCTGCTCCCCGAGACGCGCGACTCGCACGTCCTGCGCGAGAAGTACGAGCGCGAGTTCGCCACCAACCCCTCCTACATCGAGATGTACCGGCGCGGCCACGCCTACCACGGCGCGCACCCCTTCTACATGTGGTACTGGGCCGAGAACGGCCGCGCGCACGTCGGCCGCGTCATCGCCGCCGGGGCCGAGAACGCGCACGTCCCCGCCGCCATGGGCTGGGAGCGCGCCGACAACTTGACCGAGGCCATCGCCATGGCCCGCAGCCACATGGGCCGCTCCGCCCAGATCACGATGCTCCACCAGCCTGTGATTGCCATCTGCGACATGAGCTGAGTTGTGAGAGAATGAGCGGGTTTAGAATCTCCTCGCTGAGACTATGAAATTTTCGCCCACAGAGACTTTTAACGGCCGGAACGTCTTCATCATCGGCGCGACGGGGTTCGTCGGGAAGGTGGCGCTCTCGATGCTGCTCGACCGCTTCCCGGGCGTGGGCCGCGTCTACGTGACGGTGCGCGCGCGCGGGAAGGAAGAGTCCGAGACGCGCTTCTGGAACAACGTCATCACCGCGCCGCCCTTCGACCCCGTGCGCGAGCGCTACGGCGCCGCCTTCGAGGACTTCATCCGCGACAAGGTGCGGCTCGTCAACGGCGACATCAGCGAGGAGAACCTCGGCTTCACCGAGGAGGAGGCCCGTGAGGTCGCCGGTGACATCGACGTGCTCGTCAACTCGGCCGGCAACGTCACCTTCAACCCGCCGCTCGAAAGCGCCCTGCGCACGAACGTCGTCGGCACGCAGAACGTCATCAAGTTCGTCAAGCGGATGAAGCGCCCCGCGCTCGTCCACATCTCGACCTGCTTCGTCGCCGGCAACCGCTCCGGCCCCGTCTGGGAGAGCGACCCCGTCCTCGGCTACTTCCCGCGCAAGGGCGAGCTGCCCGGCACCGAGTTCGACGCCGAGCAGGAGATACGCGACTGCGCGCGCCTCGCCGAGCGCGTCAAGGAAGAGGCCCGCGACGCGCTCAACGTGGCGCGCTTCCGCGAACTCGCGCGCAAGCGCCTCTACGACGAGGGGCGCGACCCCGACGACCTCGACCAGATGGGCCTCGCCGTCGCGCGCGAGCGCAAGCTGTGGACGCGCGAGCGCCTGACGGAGCTGGGGACGGAGCGCGCCGTCTTCTGGGGCTGGCCGAACATCTACACCTACACGAAGAGCCTCGGCGAACAGCTCGTCGCGGCCGAGACCGACATCGTCCGCTCCATCGTCCGCCCGTCCATCGTCGAATCGGCGAAGGACTTCCCCTTCCCCGGCTGGAACGAGGGCTTCACGACGACCGCGCCGCTCATCTTCATCGCCCTGAAGGGGCAGCAGCAGATACCCGTCAACGACAAGCTCATCCTCGATATCACGCCCGTGGATCAGGTCGCGGCCGTCATGCTCGGCGCCGCGGCCGAGGCCATCGCGACCGACACGCCGCGCCTCGTCTACCAGGCGGCGACGGGCGACAGCAACCCGAACACGATGGATCGCATCGTGAGCCTCGTCGGCCTCTACAAGCGCAAGCACTTCTCGGAGAAGGAGTCGGGCTTCTGGCTCTGGAACGAGCTGATGGCGCGGATGGAGAACAAGCCGGTCACGCCCGCGCGCTTCGACGCGATGTCCACGCCGATGGTCAACGCCGCGGCGAAGAGGGCCGGAGGGTTACTCGACCGCGTCCGCCCGCGCTGGGGCGGCGGAAGACTCACACACCTGGTCGACCGCGCGAAGGCGACGGTCGAAAGGGTCGAGGAGTTCACGCGCGAGACCAAAGAGGCGTTCGACATGTTCCGCCCGTTCATGATCGAGAACGCCTACATCTTCCGCGCCGACAACGTCCGCGCTCTCTTCGCCGAAGTGGGTGAAGAGGAGAGGCGACTCCTGCGCTGGGACCCGGAGAAGTTCGATTGGTACGACTACTGGATGAACGTCCACTTCCCCGGCCTCAAGAAGTGGGTCTTCCCGACGCTCGAAGAGGACATGCGCGCGCAGCCGAAGCGCGTCTACACCTACCGCGACCTGCTCGAGCTGTTCGAGACCTCGACCAAGCGCTACTCCACCCGCGTCGCCATGCGCATCGAGCGCGACGGCCAGAAGGAGCAGTACACCTACGCGGACATCCAGGAACTCGCGACGCGCGCCGCCGCCTTCTTCGCCGCGCAGGGCGTGAAGCCGGCCGACCGCATCCTCCTCGTCAGCCACAACGCGCCCGAGTGGGGGATCAGCTACTTCGGCGTCCTGAAGGCCGGCGCGACCTGCGTCCCCGTCGACCCCGAGAGTAAGACGGAAGAGCTCGTCAACTTCGTCCGCGCGAGCGGCGCGACGGGATTAATCCTCGGCGAGAAGGCGGACGAAGAGCACGCCGACCTTCAGGAGAAACTCCTCGAAGCGGGACTCGACGCGACGCTCTGGCGCTACCGGGAGGTCTTCGAGCTGACCGACGAGCAGTCCGAAGACGAGCGCATCGCCCTGCTGCCGGCGAAGGTCTCGCCGAACACCGTGGCCTCGCTCATCTTCACCTCGGGCACGACGGGGCAGCCGAAGGGCGTCATGCTCTCGCACAAGAACCTGACGAACATGGTCTCCATGCTCTCGTCGGTCTTCGAGATGGACACGGGCGACGGCGTGCTCTCCGTCCTGCCGCTCTACCACACGTTCGAGTTCTCGACCGGCTTCCTCACGCCCTTCAGCCGCGGCACGCAGATAACTTACCTGGCGGATTTGAACGGCGAGGAACTCGCGCGCGCCATCAAGAACGGTCACGTCACGGGCATGGTCGGCGTCCCGGCCCTGTGGGAGCTGCTCCACCGCCGCATCATGAACCGCCTGCGCGAGCGCGGCGAGTGGGTCGGCAACGCCGCCGAGGCGCTCATCAAGCTCAACAGCCGCCTGCGCGACAAGACACCCTTCAACCTCGGCTCCGTCATCTTCCGCCCGATTCACACGGGCCTCGGCGGGCAGGTTCGTTATCTGATTAGCGGCGGCTCGGCCCTCAACGAGAAGGTCAAGCGCGACATGCACGGCCTCGGCTTCACCATCCTCGAAGGCTACGGCCTGACCGAGGCTTCGCCCGTGCTGACGGTGACGCGCCCGCAGAACGCCCTGAACGCGGCGAGCGTCGGCCGGCCTCTGCCCGGCGTCGAGCTGCGCATCAGCGACCCCGATCCTTCGGGCATCGGCGAGGTCATCGCGCGCGGGCCGAACGTCATGCTCGGCTACTACCAGAACGAGTCGGCGACGCAGTCGGCCGTCCGTTCGCGCTGGCTCCACACCGGCGACCTCGGCCGCATCGACGAGGACGGCAACCTCTACCTCGTCGGCCGCTCGAAAGAGATCATCGTCGACACGAACGGCAAGAACGTCTACCCCGACGAGATCGAAGAGCTTTACAAGGACTCGCCCTACGTCAAGGAGATCGGCGTGGTGGGCCTGCCCGACCAGCTCGGCGAGAAGGTCGCCGCGCTCGTCTTCCCCGACTACGACCACGACCTCGCGCTCGACCGCTCGGAGGTGCAGCGCCGCGTCGAGAACCACTTCCGAGAGGTCTCTTCGTCGCTCCCCTTCTACAAGCGCGTCAAGTCGCTCTACTTCGCCGAAGAGGAGCTGCCGCGCACGGCCACACGCAAGGTCAAGCGGCGCGAGGTCGTCCGGCTCATCCAGTCGCTCGAAGAGTCGAAGCGCGCCGGCATCACCGAGCAGACCGCGCCGCGCGAGAAGCACCACGACGCCGACTGGCTGCTCGGCATCATCGCCCACGTCTCGTCGCGTCCGCGCGCGCAGGTCACGCTCGACTCGCGCCTCTCCGAACTCGGCTTCGACAGCCTCATGTTCGTCGAGCTGGCCTCGGCCATCGAGCAGGCGGGCGGCGCGCTCGTCTCGCCCGACACCCTGAACGAGGTGGTCGACGTGCGCGAGCTGTACTCGGTCGTCAGGCGGCGCGAGACGGCCGCCAACAAGCGCGCCGCGGAGGCGCGCGCGGAGGAGGACGCGCGCCAGGCCGAGAAGGAGATTTTCGTCCCCTCCCTGCTGCGCACGACCGGCAACCGCGTCATCGACGTGGCGCAGCGCGCGCTCTACGAGAACGTTCTGAAGGCGCACGTCGAGGGGCAGTCGAACATCCCGACGCACACCAACTTCATCTGCGCGACGAACCACACGTCGCACCTCGACACGGGGCTCATCAAGTACGCGCTCGGCGAGTACGGCCGCGACATGGTGGCGCTCGCGGCGGCCGACTACTTCTTCGACAACAAGTACAAGCGCGCCTACATGAACAACTTCACGAACATCGTCCCCATCGAGCGTTCGGGGAGTCTCAGGCAGTCGCTCCGCCACGCGCGCTCGTTCCTCGAAAGGGGCTACTCGGCGCTCATCTTCCCCGAGGGCACGCGCTCGATGACGGGGCAGATGGCGGAGTTCAAGTCGGGCTTCGCCTACCTCGCCCTGAACACGCGGACGGGGATTCTGCCCGCGTACCTCTGGGGCACGTACGAGGCGTTCCCGAAGGGGTCGACCTTCCTCAAGGGGCGCGAGGTCGGCGCGCGCATCGGCCGCTACCTCGGCATCGAGGAGCTGGAAGAACTGACGAAGGGCATGCCGCGCGCCGAAGCTTACCGCCTCGTCGCCGCGCTCGTCCGCCACGAGATCGAGAACCTGCGCGACGGCACGCGCCACGCCTTCGACGCCACGGCGCTCCGCCGCCGCTGGAGGGCCGAGCGCCGCCACGAGGCGCAGGAGACGCCCGACGAGAGCGAGATGGCGACGACGGGAGATTAGGATGGAGTGATGAATGATGAGTGGTGAGCGATGAATATGGCAGTGTCGTCATATTCATCGCTCACCACTCATCATTCATCACTTAACTTTTATGGCAACGACAAAGAGAACCGCGACCAAAAAGGCTTCGACGAAAACGAAGAAGGCCGACGACGACGACGCGCCGAAGACGACTTCGCTCGCGAAGAGGGCGAAGCCGGTCACGCTCGTCACGGGCGGGACGGGCTTCCTCGGCTCGCACCTCGTGAGGCTCCTGGCCGAAGAGGGCAAGGCGACGGTGCGCGTGCTCTCGACGACGGCGCCCGCGTGGCTCGAAGAGTTGGGTGTGGAGACTTTGAAGGGTTCCATCACCTCGCCGGAGGACGTGCGGCGTGCGGTCGGGGGAGCGTCGGAGGTCTACCACCTCGCGGGCCGCGTCTCGCGCGAGCCGGCGGACGCGCACGTGATGTACGACCTGCACGTGACGGGGACGCGCCTGCTGTGCGAGGCGGCGAGCGAGGCGGGCGTGAAGTCTATCGTGTTGGCCTCGACGAGCGGGACGGTGGCCGTGACCGAGGACGGCGGCGTGGTGCCCGACGAGGAGTGGCCGACGCCCTTAGACATCGTCTCGCGCTGGCCCTACTACGCGAGCAAGGTCTACCAGGAGCGCGTGGCCCTGGAGAACTTCAGCGGCAAAGGCCGCAGGCTCGTCATCATGAACCCGAGCCTCCTGCTCGGCCCCGGCGACGAGCGCCTGAGTTCGACGAAGGTCGTGCTCGACTTCCTCGCGCGCAAGATTCCGACCGTGCCGAAGGGGGGCTTGAGCTTCGTGGACGCGCGCGACGCGGCCGCGGCCTTCCGCGCGGCGATGGAGCGCGGCGCGCACGGCGAGCGGTACCTGCTGGGCGCGGCCAACTGGACGTTCGACAGGTTCTTCGGCCGCCTGGAACGAATCACGAAGGTGCCGGCGCCCTTCCTCTCGCTCCCCTCTCGACTGAGCCTGACGGGCGCGCGCGCCATCAGCTCGCTCTACAAACACTGGAAGCTCGCCCCGCCCGTCGAGCCGACCGAGATCGAGATGGCCGACTACTTCTGGTACCTCGACGCCTCGAAGGCCCAAGCGGAACTCGGCTTCGACCCGCGCGACCCGCAGGAGACCCTGCTCGACACGGTCACCTACGTCCGCGAAAACTTCCTCGGCCACGCCGCCTTCCGCACCGCAGTTAATTAACCACAGAGACACAGAGGCACAGCTTGTTGAGTTATGACTTCAAAGCTGTGCCTCTGTGTCTCTGTGGTTAATTCTTTTCAGTAACACTCAGATGCAGTCACTTCGGGCACCTCACGCGCAATGCGCCCGGTAACAGTTCGAACGACGCCGGCAGGCGGCCGGCCAGCTCGCCGTCAACTTCCAATTTAACGAGTGAGCCGTCGGCCGAGGAGGCTGTGACGCGAGTGGCGTGTGCGTGGTGGACTTGCTGCATGCCGAGGTGCGTGCCGAGGTAGAGCTTGTAGGAGTTGGCGAGCACCGTGAGGGCCGAGACGTCGCCGACGGCGACCACGTCGAAGCGGCCGTCGTCCACCAGGGCGTTCGGCGCGATCTTCATCCCGCCGCCGAAGTAGCGCGCGTTGGCGACGCAGAAGTTGGCGACGCTCAGCTGTGACTGCGCCCCGCCGTCGAGCGAGACGCGCACCAGAGGTTTCTCGAAGGTGGCGGCCGCCTGCAGGGCGGCGGCGGCGAAGGAGAGGCGTCCGCCGAGCAGACGCGCCGCGCCCGCCGGCAGCCCCTCGCGCGACTTCACGCGCTTGATCACGTCGCCGCCCATGCCGAACGAGGCGACGTTGACGAAGAACCTCGACTCCTCCTCGCCGCGCTCGTTCAGGAACGTGACGCGCCCCACGTCCATCACACGCGTCCCGCCCTCGCGCAGTGCGCGCGCCGCGTCGGCCGTGCGCAAGGGGATGTCGAGCGTGCGTCGGAAGTCGCCGCCCGTCCCGCTCGGCAGTATCCCGAGTTCGGTTTCCGAGTCGGCACGGAGTAAACCGTTCGCCACTTCGTTGACCGTACCGTCGCCGCCGCAGGCGATGACGAGGCGGCGCCCGCCGCGCGCCTCGCGCTCGGCGAGCTCGACGGCCTCGCCTGACCTCTTCGTGAAGGCCACCTCGAACGGCCCGAAGTGCTGCCGCACCGCGGACGCCACGCCCGGCCAGGCCCGCCCCGTCGCGCCACTTGCGGACGCGGGGTTAACGATGATGAGTGGGAGCTTTGACATATAGAATGATGAACGATGAATGATGAGTGATGAATGAAAGGCGGCACATTTTTAATTCATCACTCATCATTCATCATTCATCATTTCCTGCGCGCGATCCTGCTCGCCGAGTTCGGCGATCTTCGACATGACGAAGGCGGCGATCTCGACGTACGTCCGCGCCGAGTCGCGCCGCCCGTAGAACTCAGAGAAGTCGATGGCGGGGCCGAAGCGCACGCGCACCTTCTCGCCGCCGCGCCAGTTGCCCAAGACCTGTTTGGGTAGGTCGTTCCCCAGCCCCGCGATGAAGACGGGCACGACCTGCGGCCGCGCGTCCTTGATGAGCTTGCCGACGCCGGGCTGCGGGCGCAGGTACGAGTAGGGGTCGGCCCCCTTGTTGCGCGTGCCCTCGGGGTGGAAGCCGATGACGTTGCCGGCGCCCTCGCGCGCGAGCGAGGTGAGCAGGCGCATCGAGAACTTGTCGAACTCGCGCTGCTCGGTCTTCGGGTTGTCGCCGCCCGCGAAGAAGGGCGGGAACATCGACCACCAGCCCATGACGAGGTTGACGAGAAGCCCGCCGACCGTGTCGTAGAAGAACCGCCCGCGGACTGGGAAGAAGAGTTGCTTCCTCCAACTCGTCCGGCGGAAGAGCACGGTCGAGACGACGTACATGTCGAAGAACGAGCGGTGGTTGGCGACGAGGAGCAGCGGGCGTTCGCGCGAGACGGCCTCGACGTGTTCGAGCCCGGCCACCCTCATCAGGTTGTAGGTCGAGACCTGAATCCAGCCCGCGCCGAGCGTCCGCTGGCAGAGCGTCCAGAAGCGCTTCCAGGCCCCTCGGTTCATCCGCCACGTCAGGCGGAACGCGAGCCGCTCGAAAGGGGAGAGGACGGCCAACTCCTCGGCCGTCGGCACGAGGGCAGTCGTCTCCGCGGGCTCATTTATCTCGACCGTCGTTTCCGTCATCGGCGAAGGTCAAACTTAATAGACAGGTGAGGAGACATGCAAGCGGCGGAAGCCCGACCGTGAGGGAGGGCGTCTGTCGGAAGGCGGAAGGATGAAGGCGGAAGGATGAAGTGAAGGCAGCAACGCCTTCCGCCTTCATCCTTCCGCCTTCATCCTTTTCCACGCCCTCCCTCACGGTCGGGCTTCCGCCTCTTAGTCTATCGAAAAATACTTCGCCTCCTCGTGGTGGACGATGATGGCGGAGGTGGACTGCTCGGGGACGAGTTGGAACTCCTCGGAGAGTTCGACGCCGATGCGTTCGGGCCGCAGCAGCTCGAAGAGCTTCGTCTGGTCTTCGAGGTCGGGGCAGGCCGGGTAGCCGAAGCTGAAGCGCGAGCCCTGATAACCCTGGTGGAAGAGTTTCGCCAGCTCCGCCGCGTCGCGCCCCGCAATTCCCAACTCCTCGCGGACGTGCTTGTGCCAGAGTTCGGCCAGCGCCTCGGCCGACTCGACCGAGAGGCCGTGGAAGTAGAGGTAGTCGGAGTAGTTGTCCGTGCGGAACAGCTCGTGCGCGTACTCGCTCGCGCGGCGGCCGACGGTGACGAGCTGGAACGCGACCACGTCCACGCGCCCCGACTCCTTCGAAGCGAAGAAGTCTGCGAGGCACAGGCGGCGGCCGCCGGGCTGGCGCGGGAAGGTGAAGCGCGTGCGCTCCGTACGCTCGTCGTCTTCGTAGATGACGAGGTCGTTGCCTTCGGACTGGCACGGGAAGTAGCCGTACGTGACCTGAGGGACGAGCAGGTTCTCGCGCTCCGAGTGCTCCTTCAGCTCTTCGTAGACGGGGCGCACCTTCTCTTCGACGAAGGCGCGGTACTCTTCTGCACCTTTACGCCCCTGCTTGAACTGCCACTGCCCTTTGAAGAGCGCCGTCTCGTTGACGAACCTGAAGACGCGTTCGAGCGGGACGTGCTCGACGACGCGCGAGCCGTAGAAGGGCGCGGTCGGGATGGGAGCGTTCGGGTTCACGTCCGAGCGCTCCGTGTGCGAGGCGGCCTCGCGCGACTTGAGCACGCCGCGCGGGCGGGCCGTGCCGCGCCGGACGCCGAGCTTCGCGTCTTCGCCGACCAGCTCTTCCGCGTCGTCCCCCGCCCCGTCGGTCGGAGCGCCGTTCCCCGCCCCGGCCGCGGCCTTCGCCGCCTTCGCCGCTCCTTCGGCGTGCGCGCCGGAGCCGGTCAGCAAGTCCATCGTGTGCAGGCCGTCGAAGGCGTCGCGCGCGTAGAAGAGTCGGCCCCGGTAGAGCGACTCCAAATCCTCCTCGACGTAGCGGCGGGTCAGGGCGGCCCCGCCCAGCACGACGGGGACGTTGATGCCGCGCTCGTTCATCAGCTCGAGGTTCTCGCGCATGATGAGCGTGGACTTCACCAGCAGCCCGCTCATGCCGATGGCGTCGGCCTTGTGCTCCTCGAACGAGTTGAGGATGGCCTCAATCGTCTGCTTGATGCCGAGGTTGACGACCTTGTAGCCGTTGTTCGTCAGGATGATGTCCACGAGGTTCTTGCCGATGTCGTGCACGTCGCCCTTGACGGTGGCCAAAACCATCGTCCCCTTCGCCGTCGCGCCCCCGACCTTCTCCATGAACGGTTCGAGGAACCGGACGGCCGCCTTCATCACCTCGGCCGACTGCAGGACGAAGGGCAACTGCATCTGCCCGCTGCCGAAGAGCTCGCCGACCGTCTTCATGCCGTCGAGCAGGATGTTGTTGATGATGTCGAGCGCGCTGTAGGTTTGAAGCGCGAGCTTGAGGTTGTCTTCGAGGCCGATCTTCTCGCCGTCGATGATGTGGCGCTTCAGGCGCTCTTCGACGGGGAGGTTTTCGTCAACCTTCTGCTCCTTCTTCGCCTTCACGCCCTCGAAGAGCTTGGTGAACTCCGCGAGCGGGTCGTAGGTGCAGACGTCGCCCTCGAACTTCCGCTCGTCGTAGATGAGCTGGCGCGCCACCTCGCGCTCGCGCTCGGGGATACGGTTGAGCGGGACGATCTTCGAGGCGTTGACGATGGCCGAGTCCAGGCCCGCCTCGACCGCCTCGTGCAGGAAGACGGAGTTGAGGACGACGCGCGAGGCGGCGTTGAGGCCGAACGAGATGTTCGAGACGCCGAGGATGGTGTAGCAGCCGGGCAGCTCCGACTTAATCCTCCGCAGGGCCTCGACGGTCTCGGCGGCGTTGCGCCGGTCTTCCTCGATGCCGGTCGAAATCGGCAGGGCCAGGGGGTCGAAGAAGATGTCGTGCGCGGGGAACCCGAGTTCCTGCGTCGCCTGCTCGTAAGCGCGCCTGGCGATCCGGAACTTGCCCTCAGCCGTGCGCGCCATCCCCTCCTCGTCGATGGTGCCGACGACGACGGCCGCGCCGTACTCCTGCGCGAGCGCGATGACCTTCTTGAAGCGCGGCTCGCCGTCCTCGTAGTTGGTCGAGTTGAGGATGGACTTGCCGCCCGCGTGCTGGAGGCCCGCCTCCATCTTCTCCCACTCGGTCGAGTCGAACATGAGCGGGAGTTTGACCTGCGTCACCAGGCGCGACGCCAGCTCGTGCATGTCGCGCACGCCGTCGCGGCCGACGAAATCGACGTTCACGTCGAGGACGTGCGCGCCCTCCCGCTCCTGCTCGCGCGCGAGCGAGACGAGGCCGTCCCAGTTCTCGTCGTTCAGGAGGTCGCGCATCTTCTTCGAGCCCGAAGCGTTGACGCGCTCCCCGACGATGAGGAACGAGGCGTCCTGCACGTAGGGCTGCTGGATGAAGATGGACGACGCGGCCGGGAGCACGCGCCCGCCGCGCTGCGTCGGCTGTAGCCCCCAGACGCGCTCGACGAGGAGCTTCAGGTGTTCGGGCGTCGTGCCGCAGCAGCCGCCGACGACGTTCGCGCCGAAGTCCCTGGCGAAGTGCTCGACCTGCGTGGCGAAGCTTTCGGCCGTCTCGTCGTAGTGCATCTTGCCGTCTTTGACTTCCGGCAGGCCCGCGTTCGGCAGAACCGAGACGGGGAGTGTCGAGTTCTCGCAGAGGTAGCGCAGGCTCTCGGTCATGTTGCGCGGCCCCGTGCCGCAGTTCATGCCGATGACGTCAATCGGGAACGGCTCGAGTGCCGTGAGCGCGGCGCCGATCTCGGTGCCGGGGAGCATCGTGCCCCACGGCTCAATCGTCACCTGCGCGAAGACGGGGACGCGTCGGCCTGAGCGTTTGAACTCCTCGAAGATGGCGGCGAGCGTCGCCTTCGTCTGGAGCAAGTCCTGGCAGGTCTCGACGATGAGGAGGTCGCAGCCGCCGTCGAGCAGGCCGCGCGCCTGCACGCCGTAAGCGGCCTTGATCTCTTTGTAAGGGATGTGGCCGAGCGTGGGCGACTTGGTGCCCGGCCCCATCGAGCCGGCGACCCAGCGCGGGCGCTCCGCGGTGGCGAAGTCCGAGGCGACGCGGCGGGCGAGACGGGCGGCCTTGACGTTGAGGTCATAAGCCATGTGGCCGATGCCGTACTCGTCGAGGACGTAGGGGATGCCACCGAACGAGTCGGTCTCGACCGCGTCGCAGCCGGCCTCGAAGAAGGCGGCGTGGACGCGCTCGACGGCCTCGGGGCGGCTCACCAGGAGGTACTCGGGGCAACCCTCGAACTGCGGCCCGCCGTAGTCGTCCACCGACAGGTTCTGCACCTGCAGGTTCGTGCCCATCGCGCCGTCGAAGATGATGACGCGCTCGTTTAAGGTCTTCAGGAAATCGCTCATGTCGTACAGCTCTGTGCTCAGAAAAAGCCCCGCGCCAAACAACGCGGGGCTTAACTCTCATAAGCCTTTTTGTGATGCGCCCTCCGGCGAGGCGCGCCGAGCTGTTTAGCGGTTTATTTTACGTGGCCGCAAGTCGCCTTAACTCACCACGTTTGCCTGAGTATTGAAACATCCGTTGGTACAAGTGTCAAGAATAAGGCGCGGCCCCAAACCATACTGAAACTATATATTGTCCAATCTCTCTACGCTGTGCTAACTTCCCTGCCGGCTTTACCCTTTCCGAATCCAGTATGCGACGCGCCATCTACCCCGGCTCCTTCGACCCCGTGACGAACGGGCACCTCGACATCGTCGAGCGCGCCTCGAAGCTGTTCGACGAGATCATCATCGCCGTCCTCGTCAACCCGGACAAGCGCGCGCTCTTCACGGTCGAGGAGCGGCGCGAGATGCTGGAAGAGGTCTTGGCGCACATCGAGGCGGGCGGGTGCCGCCTGCGCGTCGGCTCGTTCCAGGGCCTGCTGATGCGCTACGCCGTCGAGCAGCAGGCCGACGCCGTCGTGCGCGGCATCCGCGCCATCTCGGACTACGAGTACGAGTTGCAGATGGCCCTCATGAACCGCCGGCAGGAGCCGAAGATCGAGACCGTCTTCATGCTCGCGGCCGAGTCTTATTCCTACGTCAGCTCGCGCCTCGTCAAAGAGGTCTACTCGCTCGGCGGCACCATCGAGGGCTTAGTCCCCGCCGCGGTCGAAGAGCGCATGCGCGTCAAGCTCGGTAAAAGTTGAACACAAGCCCGCGCGCTTCGGTGTTATACTCCCGCCCGTCCACCCCCTTCCAACTTAACCCTTTCAAGAACAGACGGGAGGTTTGCGTTATGCCGAGAGGCGACAAGGGCGCGTACACCGACAAGCAGAAGCGGCAGGCCGAGCACATCGAGGAGTCCTACGAGGAGCGCGGCGTCTCCGAAGGCGAGGCCGAGCGGCGCGCGTGGGCCACGGTCAACAAGGAGTCCGGCGGCGGCAAGAAGAGCGGCTCGGGGCGCGGCAAGAAGGGCGGCAGCAAGAAAGGCGGCTCGAAGAAAGGCGGGAGTAAGAAGGGTGGAAGCAAGAAGGGGGGCTCGAAGAAGGGCTGACACCTAAGCCAAATTTCACCACGGAGACACAGAGGCACAGCTTGTTGAGCTATTGCTTTAAGCTGTGCCTCTGTGTCTCTGTGGTGAACTCCCCTTTGCTGTTGCGCGCCAGTGTGAATGCGGATACCATCGCACCTTCGCAAGTCACTTCAGCCATGAAAGCGCGAGCACGAACATGACAGAGACCGCAGTCAAAACCTCCTTCCCCGTCGCGCCGAACGTCGCGCGGATGCAGCCCTCGTCCACACTCGCCGCGATGCAGGCGGCCATCGCCCTGCGCCAGGAGGGGCACGACGTGGTGGACTTCGGCCCCGGCGAGCCCGACTTCGACACCCCCGAACACATCAAGGAGGCCGCCGCCCGCGCCATGCGCGCCGGCCAGACCAAGTACACCCCGACGGGCGGCACGAAGAAGTTTCAGGAGACGGTCGCCGCCTTCTACGAGCGCGAGTTCTCCGCCCGCGTCAATCCCTCTGAGGTGGTCGCGACCGCGGGCGGCAAGCAGGGCATCTTCAACGCCGTCGTCACGCTCTGCGGCGCGGGCGACGACGTGCTCATCCCCAAGCCCTACTGGGTCACCTTCCCCGAGATCGCCACCTTCGCCGGCGCGCGTCCCGTCTTCATCGAGACCGAAGGGACGGGCTTCCAGCTCACGGCCGAGCAGGTCGAGTCGGCCATCACGCCGAACACGAAGCTCATCATCATCAACTCGCCCTCGAACCCCTCGGGCCGCGTCATCCCGCCGGCCGAGTTCGAGCGCATCATGCGCGTCGTCCGCGAGCGCGGCATCTACGCCGTCTCGGACGAGTGCTATCTGAAATTCGTCTACGAGCCGGCCGAGGTCTTCAGCGCGGCGACCCTCGACGAGAGCTTGCGCGAGCGGCTCTGCGTCGCCGGGTCTTTCTCGAAGACGTACGCGATGACGGGCTGGCGCATCGGCTACACCATCGCGCCCGCCGCCTGGACGCGCGAGATGGCGAAGGTGCAGAGCCACTCGACGAGCAACCCCAGCTCCATCTCGCAGGCCGCGGCCATCGCCGCCTTCGAGTCGCCGCAGGACTGCGTGGGCGAGATGCTGGCCGAGTACCGCCGGCGCCGCGACTGGCTCCTCCAAGCCGTCGAAGAGATTCCGGGCGTCGAGTGCTCGCGGCCCGAGGGCGCCTTCTACGTCTTCCCATCCGTCCGCGGCTGTCTCGGCGGCGAGCTGAAGACCTCGGCCGACTTCTCCGACCGCCTCCTGCGCGAAGCGCACACCGTCGTCACCGACGGCGCGGGCTTCGGCGAAGAGGGCTACGTCCGCATCTCCTACGCCACCTCGATGGAAAGATTGGAAGAGGGCATCCGCCGCATCCGTGGCGTGGCGGAGAAGTACGCTCAGGAGGAGTAGGCAGTAGGCAGATGGCAGTAGGCAGTTGAAGACAAAGCTGCCTGAAAGAAACGGAGGCGGCGAGCTAAGAAGTTCGCCGCCTCCGTTTCTTTCAGGCCGGTTCCTTGAAAGGCTTCTTGCCTTAACTGCCTACTGCCATCTGCCTACTGCCTACTTCAATAAATGTTGAAGTTGTACTCCAGCACCACGTACTGCGAGACGGCGCGGCCGTCCTTTTGGGCGGGGCGGAATTTGATCTGGCGCGCGGCGGCGATGGCCTTTTCGGTCAGGCCGCTGGGCAGACCTTTGACGACGCTGATGTTCGTCACCTCTCCGCCGGCGGAGAGAATCGCGCGGAGCCTGACCGTGCCGGTCACGTTCTGCTGGCGCGCCTCCTCCGTAAAGCCGGGCTCGGGCTTGAAGGTGATGAGGGCGCGGACGGAGACGTCGTTCTGCTTGAAGGGGCGCGTGTAGTCAATCGCGCCGCCGCCCCCGCCGCCGCCGGGGCCGCCGCCGCCGACGTTCGGGTCGCCGCCGCCCATGTTATAGCCGCGCCCAGGCCCCGCGCCCGTGCCGTCGCCGGTGCCCACGCCGCCGCCCGAGCCGTCTCCCATGCCGCCGCCCCTGCCGGGGCCGGAGGAGGGTTCGGTCGCCGTCGAGTTGGGCACGCCGTAAGGGATTTCGCGCGGGTCGACCTTGACGAGCATCGGGTCGACCTGCACCGTCGGCAGCACGCCGAGGTGCGGGTTCGGCGGCGCCGGCTTCGGGCTGGCCGTCACAATCGTCGGGTTGAGCGTCGCCGTCGGCAGCTTGCCCGCCGAGGCGGGGGCCTGCTCCTGCCGTCCTCCTCCTCCGCCGCCGCTAGGCTTTTCGTACTTCGGCTTCGAGCCGCCGCCCTTGCCTTCGTTCGTGCCCGCGGGGCCTTTGTCCGGCTCCGGCTGCTCCCTCGGAATCTCGTTGCCGACGTAGCCGACCAGTTCCAGATTCTCATAAGGGTTCGCCGACGCGAGCTGGCGCGCGCGCAGGCGCTCAAGCGCGAAGACCGTCCCGAGCAGAAGCGAGACGAAGAGGAACGCGCTCGTCGTCGCCAGCGCGACGTTGCGCTGCGAGAAGAAGCCCCAGCCGGCGCGGCCGTACGCCTCGGCCGAGCGCGCCACGAAGCCGAACGGGTCGCGCTTGAACTCGGGGAAGGTCAGCCCCGCCTCGCGCCCGACGGCCTTCAGCTCTTTGGCCAGACGGCGCGCGAGTCCCACGTCCTCGACGAAGGTCAAACGGTACTCGCCGCGCGCGAACGCGGGCTGCCCCCAAAAGTCTGTCCGAATCTCTTGTGCCATACGTCGCCTCAGCCTTTCTTCGTAGCCGTCCCAGAAACTTTCCGCCGGGAGAGACGTTTCGGCGGCCTCGTCGAAGACGCGCAGCGTCTCGGCCATAGACCGGTAGCGCGCCGCGCAGCGTTCGCACCGCACGACCTCTTCGAGCAGCGCCTCGCGCGCGCCGCCCTCCACCTCGCCGAACACTAGTTCGACGAGTGACTCTTCGGTCGCCTGGCAGTCGTGTCTCATCGCAAAAACTAGCTCTTGCCGCCCGCGCCCAGCGGCAGCTCTTCGCCGACGCCGAGCGAGGCGCGCAGCTTTTCAATCGAGCGGAAGAGGGACTTCTTCACCGTCCCCGCCGAGCAGTTGAGCGACTCGGCGATCTCCTGGCTCGTCATCCCCTCGCGGTGTTTGAGGAGGAAGATGAGCCGCTGCTGCTCGGTCAGCTCGCCGAGCGCGCGCATCACGCGGCCGGCCATGAGCTTCCGGTGGTAGCCGTCCTCGGCCCCTTCGTCCGCGAGCCCCCGCGCGAGCGTCTGCTCTTCGAGGAGCTCTTCGAGGCTGTCGAGCCCGACTCTGGTCTTCACCTTGTCCCGCGTCACCTCTTGCGCCCGCCTGTGGTTGAGAAAGGCGTTGACCATGATCCGCCGCAGCCACGTCAGAAAGCTCGACTCGAAGCGGAAGCCTTTGAGCGAACGGAAGGCCTTGAGCCAGACCTCCTGCGAGAGGTCTTCGGCGTCCTCGGGCCGGCGGCAGTAGTGGAGCGCGAGGGCGTAGACGCGCCGCTCGTGCTCTCGCGCGAGGCGGCAGAACGCGTCGAGGTCGCCGCCCTGCGCGCGCCGGATCAGTTCGTTCTCGCTGGTCAACTGTTAGAGTCCCCGGGCGAGTCCGCTCTTGCGGGCTCACAAGGAAAGACACGGCGGCGCCCCGTTCGGTTGGCACCCGCGCCGCAAAAATTTTGTGCTCAGATGTAGGGAAAGGCCGGGAGGGTTGGATTGGGGGCCGAGCGGGAGGGAGGATTCACCACAGAGACACGGAGACACGGCTGGTTGAGATATTCCTCAACCAGCCGTGTCTCCGTGTCTCTGTGGTGAATTAAATCTAACTCTACTCCGCGCCGCCGTCCTTCTGCGCCTTCTCGCCGCCGAGCCTGGACGAGACGGCCGTCAGCATGCGGGGGAAGGTGCCGAGCGGCGTGCGGCTCTCGACGTAGAAGCCGTCCTCGCGCGTCACGCCGAAGGCGAAGCTGGGGCGCAGGTTTGCGGTCTGCCCCTCGGTCTTGAAGGTCTGCTCGCCGCCCTGGAGCGTGCGCCCGAGGCGGTTGAGGTAGTCTGCGTTCGTGTTGAAGTAGACGAACTGCGCCGGCCCGTGCAACTGCGCCGAGGCCGACTTATAAGACTCGCTGTCCTTCAAAGAGTGGCCGCCCTGCGCCGTGTCGATGACGCGCTCGACGTTCCCGGGCCGGCCGCTCCCGACGAAGTTGCCGCCCACGAAGGCGTACTCAAGCCCGCGCCCCTCCTCCTTCTCGCCCGCGATGCGGCGCACCTTCACGCCCTTGTACTCGCGCTCGGTCGTCTGGCGCCCGTTCTTCTCGGCGAACTTCGCGAGCGCGCCCGCGAACGCCGCCTCGTCCTTCAGGTTGACGAGGATGACGCCGCTCGCTCCCCCCTCGGAGCCGGCCGCGGTCAGCTGCGCCGCGCAGACCTCCGTGCCGACCGCGCCGACGATCTCCGTGCGGAGGTCGACGCCGGTCTTCTCGGCGAACTCGGCGAGCCCCGCCTCGGGGCCTTTCTTGCCCGCCTGGGTCGAGAGCTGCGAGGCGAGCGCGAACATCTGGTCGAAGGTCTGCGGCGCGTTGGCGACCGAGGCGTCGAACGCCTGCACCGCGTCCCCCGGCACGAGCGCGAGCAGCCGCGCTTCGGTCGGCGGGTTCGAAGCGACCGTGGCGAGCACGCCCTCGCGGTTCGGGGCGACCACGCCGAACCGCTCGACGACGCGGCCGTCCTCGAACGTCGAGGTGAACGAGGCCGACTGCACGCTCGCCGCGCCGAGGCCGTGGAAGAGCTGGCGGAAGGCGGCGAGCTTCTCGTCCGCGCCCTCGACCTGCGTGGTGTCGACGATGCGCGTCAACGCCGTGCCGTCGAGGAAGCCGAACATGCCGTCCACGCCCTTCGCGGCCGCCCGCGCCCGCGCGAACGTCTCGTTGGTTTCGAGCGAGGGCGTGCGGCCGGCGCGCACGTCGAGCACGCGGCGGACGGCCGCCTCGGTGTTCGAGACGACGAGCAGCGTGTCCTTCGTCGCGTAGGTGAAGCGCTGGACGCCGTTCCGGTTAATCGTGACGACGCGCGCGCCGTCCACCTCCACGGTCTTGGCCTCGACGCCCTTCGACTGCCCGTCCTTCACGAAGCGCAGCACGCGGTTCTCGAAGGTGTAGCGCGCCCCCCAGTCGTTGAACTGCCCGACGATGACGAACTGCGGCTCGGGCTTGCCCGCCTCGTTCGGCGCGACGCCCAGGAGCGCGAGGGCGTAGCTCGCGTCGAGCGTGCCCGCGTGGTTGGCGCCGATCATGAAGAGCGAGCTGGCCGCCGAATTCTCCTTCGAGAACTCGCGCCATGCCTCACTCTCGATGACCTTGAGCGCCTGCGCGCGCAGGTCGGTCACCTCGACGAAGCCGACCGTGTCGGCCGGCAGCAGCCGCTCCAGCCGCGGGTTCTCGGCCTTCGTCGGCCGCGCCAACTTCGCCGCCGCCACCCCGGCGAGCACGAGCACCGCCGCCGCGAATATGATGAAGCTTTTGCTTTTCAGTCTTTCCACGATGAACCTCCATTAAGACCGTGATAAGCGATGAGTGATGAGTGATAGGAAAGAACAACAGCCTCTCATCATTTATCAACTCTTATCACTCATCACTCATCACTTATCACTCTTATCTCATCTCTTTCCGCGCGAAGACGTACTGCGACGCGAAGAAGAGGCCGGCCGAAATCAGAAGCATGGCGAGGATGGGCATCAGTTCGAGCCGGCCGTAGAACTCCAGGTTGATGCTGTCGCCGTTCGGCTTGGCCTTGCTGATGACCCAGTCGATGATGTTCTGGCCGAAGAAGTAGAACATCAGGACGAGCGAGACCGCGCCGGCGATGACCGCGATCCACCACTTCTCGAACCAGACCGAGAAGAGGAACGTCCCCGAGTAGACCATCAGGGCGATGACCGTCGTCCACACGGCCCCGCGCGCGCCGTTCGCCACGACGAGCGCGAACGAGTCCCACGCCCCGGCCAGGCTGACGTTCGTCGCCGCCGCGGCGATCACCAGGTAGACGGCCGTCAGCGTCGTCAGCAGCGAGAGGCCCACGCACGTCGTCGTCTGCACCGCGCCCACGACGTACTTGAAGAGCAGGAGCTGCCAGCGGTGGACGGGGCGCTCGAAGAGGAAGAACATGCTCTGGTTGTCCAGCTCCGCGCCGATGGAGCCGACCGCGAAGAAGGCGAGCAGGAAGAGCCCCGCCGTGATGAGGAATCCCGACTGGAAGACGAGCGCGAACTCGAAGGCGTACGACACCACCGAGTCCGAGAGCGCGTAGAGGTCGAAGCGGGCCTCCTCCCTGAAGGTCACGACCAGCCCGGCGATGACGAGCGGGATGTGGAACGCGAACGCGAACGCCAGCCACTTCAGGCGCGTCTCGCGCCACTCCTTCCAGAGCATCGCCTTCATGATCGACTTGGTCACGAGTTGGCCCTCCGCTCGCGCTCGGCGCGCACAGTGTTCACGAAGATGTCTTCCAGGGAGATGGGCAGCACCTCCGGGTTCCTCACGCCGCGCTCGCCCAAGCGTTGCAGCGTCTCGTCGCCCCACGCGCTCACGGTCAGCACCTGCTCGTGCCGCCCGTTCTCGACCGCCAGCACGCCGGGCACGTTCGCGACCTCGGGGCGCGTCCCGTTCGTCGCGTAACGCACGCGCTTGTAGCAGGCCTTGATGTCGTCGAGCGTCGAGACGAGCAGCAGCTCGCCGTCGTTGATGATGCCGACGTAGTCCGCCACCCGCTCGACCTCGTCGACGATGTGCGAAGAGAAGAGGACGGTCTTCCCCTCCTCGGCGATCTCGGCGACGATGTTCTCGATGAAGTCGCGGCGGACGATGGGGTCGAGCCCCGAGGTCGGCTCGTCGAGGATGATGAGCTCGGGGTTGAAAGAGAGCGCGAGCAGCAGGCACAGGCGCGCGCGGTTGCCGCGCGAGAGCTGGCGCACCTTCTTCTCGGGCGGCAGGCTGAAGCGCTTGAGGAGGTCTGTGGCCTTCTTGTCGTCCCACGTCTCGTGGAAGGCGCGCGTGAAGCGCACGCTCTCCTCGACCGTCATCCACTCGTAGAGGTAGCGGTTCTCCGAGACGTAAGCGACCCGCCGCCTGATGCCGAGCGGGTCTTCGCCGAGCGTGCGCCCGAGGACTTTAATCTCTCCGGAAGTCGGCCGCAGGTGGCCCATGACCATCTTGATGATGGTGGACTTCCCCGCCCCGTTCACGCCGAGCAGCCCGAAGACCGTCCCGCGCGGCACGCGCAGGGAGACGTCCTTCACGGCCTCGAACTTCCCGAACTTGCGCCCGAGGTTCCGCGTCTCGATGGCGTCCGTGTAGATGATGTTGTCGAAGTCTTGACTCATGTCTCGCTCTTCTTCACTGGCCGACCGGTTCGGGCGCGCCCGCGTGCAGAATCTTCTCCAGGGTGCGTTCGAACGCCTCGCGCAGCTCGCGCTCCGAGAGGCCGAGGTTGACGCCCTCGACCAAAGCCTTTTCCAGCAGCTCGTTCAGAACCCGGCGCCGCTCGCCCTTCGACATCTCGACGCCCTGGCTGGAGACGAACGTGCCCGCGCCCTGCCGCTTGTAGATGACGCCCTCAATCTCCAAGTCGAGGTAGGCGCGCGCCACCGTGTTCGGGTTGACCGCCAGCTCCACGGCCAACTGCCTGACGGACGGCAGGGGGTCTTCCGGCTGAAGCCGCCCCATGGCGACCGCCGTCTTAATCTGCTGGGCGATCTGGATGTAAATCGGCAGACCGCTCGACGGATCGATGTTTATGAACAACCATTCCCCCCGGCCGTCACTGTATCAGTCCACTAATACAGTGACACAGAGTACGGGGCCGGTCAAGCGCAGGTTTCAAAAAAATTTCAGCAGGCAGTAGGCAGATGGCAGTAGGCAGTTAAGAAATAAAGGCGGGCTGAAAGAACCGGAGGCCGCAAGTCATTAAGCTCGCGGCCTCCGATTTCTCCAGGACGGGTGTGACAGGAAAGGGTTCTTGCCTTCGGCTGACTACTGCCGACTGCCTACTGCCTGCTGCCTTACTTCTTCGAGCCGTTGCCGGCGGTCACGCCGCCGTCGATGCCGAGGCGCTCTTTGAAGAGGCTCAGGAGGAGCAGGGTGCCGATGCCGCCTCCGCCGTCGCCGGTGCCGCCGCCGGAGGCGAGGATGTCGGGGGTGATGCGGACGCCCTTCTCGCCGATGACCTTGAGCGTCTCGACGAGCGCGACGCCCTGCGGCCCGAGCGCGTTGACCTGCTCGTGGTAGGCGACGCCCTGCGCCTCGCCCATCAGCCTGACCTTCTCGGCCTCGGCCTTGCCCGTGGCGAGGATGTAGTGCGCCTCGCCGTCGGCCTCGGCCTTGCGCTGCTCGGCGCGGCGGCCGGAGATTTCGACGCCGACGGTCGCGGCCATCAGGTCGCGCTGGTTGTCGGCGTGCGCCTTGGTCTTCTCAAGCTGGATGCGCTTCTCCTCGGCCTCGCGCTGGGCGTTGAACATGTTCTGCTTCTGCTCGGCGAGGATTTTTTCCGTCTGCGTCTTCATCAGCTCCTCGGGGAGGTGGATGTGGCAGATGAGCACGTTGACGACGTCGACGTGGTACTTCAGGAGGTGTGCGCGGACGCGGGCCTCTGCGCGCTCCTGCTCCTCGTGGCGATTCTGGAGGTAGGCCATCGCGGAGGACTCCGAAGCCTGGTTGCGGAAGATCGAGTCAATGAGCGGGTGCATCACGTTCTGGATGAGCCGCTCGATGCCGCCGATCTTGGCGACCATGAAGGGCGCGTCCTCGGGCTTGACGCGGAAGACGACGCGCACTTCGAGCTGCATCGTGAAGCCGTCTTTCGAGATGACCTCGAACGGGTCGAACGTGTTAGAGGTGTCCCCGGCCGTCCACTCGACGGTCTGGTTCGTCGTCGGGATGATGATGGGCGAGACGGCCAGAGTGTTGACGTAGTAGCGGCCGGGGCCGACGACCGATTCCTGTATGCCGCGGTAGCCCTCGGGGACGACGTAAGCCTCGTGCGCGCCTTCGTCGAGGCGGCGGTCGGCCGGGTCGGTCATCATCAGGTCTTCCTCAATCTCGGCCTGTGAGCGCTGCTCGTCGTCGAGCTTGTCGAGACGCGCGGCGGCCTCCGTGATGTGCTGTTTCTCCTCGCGCTCCATGCGCGTGCGCACCTTGTCCGCCATCTGGCGGCGCACATCTTCGCCCGGATCTTTGCCGACGTTCGAGACGATGACGGCGACCTCGCCCGGCTTGATCTCGCTGGCCTTCTCGGGGATGACCTTGAAGACGAGCGGGTTCACGTAGTATGTGCCGGGCAGGAGGATGTCCTTCTGCGGCCCGCGCTGCCCGCCGCGGCGGATGAACTCGTTGCTGTCGGAGAAGTTATCGTGCCCCTCGACGGGCGTGGCGACGTAGTCGCGCGGGTCTAAGGGGGCGCCGTCCAGAGCTTCGACCAAGCCCACCTGATTCTCGTTAATCACCGTCGCGTCGAAGAGGCGGATGAAGAAGAGGCCCGGCTTCGGGTCGCCGCCTTCGAGCGGGACGCTCTGCGTCAGAATCCTGTAAGTACCCGGCGTGAGTATCTCGACCTGCGGGCCTTTCTGGCCGCCGCTGGCGATGAACTGCTCGGCGTCCTGGAAGTTGCGGTGGCCGTCGATGGCCTTGCCGTGCAGGCGGCCGGGGTCGAGCGGGTCGCCGTCCGAGGCGGTCGCGATGCCGATCTTGCCCGGCGGAATCTGCGTCACCTTCGAGATGGAGACGCGGAAGAGGTACGGGTGGATGGGCCACAGCCCCGGCGGGAGCGTACGGAGTTGCATGCCCTTGACGCCGCCCTGTTTGATGAAGGCGATGGGGTCCTGGAAGTTGTTGTGCGCGTTCTGCGCGCGGTCGGGCGCGAAGATGCGCCCCGCCGGCATCGGCGCGCCGTCGATGGCCTCGACGATGCCGAGTTCGTCCGGGCCGATCTCGATGAGCGGCACCTTGCGCACCACCTTCTCGAAGGGCCACTTGATGACGTGGAGGCCCGGCTTGAGCACGTCGGCCTGGATGCCGACCTCGCCCTCGGTGGCGACGACGCGGCCCGGGGGCATCTTGTGACCCATGTAGCGCCGCTCCTTGATGGCGATCTCGCGCGCGCCGACGTTGACGAGTATCTTGCCCAGGATGACAAGAAAGACGATCAGCACGATGCCGAGCAGCACGATGAGTGGGACGTAGCTGACTAAATCTATGTTCATGTGGACTCCAGTCCTTCGGGTTCTCCCGACCGTTTGCAAGAAGAGTTTGACCGCGACACGTAGTCAGAAGGTGCGCGCCGTCTTTTTAAGGTGGCGGTCTCCCCTCTTCCACGACCCGCTCGCGCACGCCGGCCGAGAGTCTGCGGCGCACGTCGGCCAACGTCTGCTTGAGGACGAAGCCTGCGCCGGAGCGCTTGGCCTCCGAAGAGAGCAGCCAGTATTCGGCCTCGAAGAGCGAGCGCAAAGACTCCACGCCCAGACCTTTGAGCCCGCCGCCCTCCCAGACCTGCAAGACCTCGCCCACGGCGCGGCCGAAGGTGCCGGCGTCGTCCGAGAGCGCGGAGACGCGGAGCAGCTCGGCCGTCGAGGCGGGCGTCGGCTCCGCGCGCCAGACGCCGAGCAGCATCTCTGCCAGCTCGGGCGAGGCGCGCAGGTCTTTGCCGTTCGCGACGTGCGCCGCCAGCTCGCGCACACGCGCGGCGTCGCCCGAGGCGTGGCCGACCAGTCCGTCGAGGACGAAGCGGTAGAGCGCGGCCCCGCCCGAGGCGCGCGCCTCTGCGAGCGCCGAAAAATCGCCGCGCTCCGCGCGCTCGCGCAGTTGGTCGCGCCGCCTCTGTTCGGGACTTTCCGAGGGAATTTCTTCGACCCGCGAAGACTCTTCGAAGAGTCCGCGCGGGCTGAGAACCGGCGGGAGTTCGCGCGCGTCATCCTGAGACGAAGAGCGTTTCGTGCGGAGGATTGCGTAAGAAGCTACGAAGAGCAGGAAGACTGAGATGATGAGAATGGCGCTCACTTTTAACGCCTAAGACCCCGCGGCCGGCACCTGAAAATCTTCGGCTCCCCCCGAAGCTAACGGCCGCGGCGCTGTTCCGTAGGGGTAATACGAAAAAACGTTCAGAAGGTTGCGGGGCGGTTCATATTCGGCGAGGCCGCCGCCCTGTCCGAAACGTCGGGCGACGAATCATACATCCGGGAGGCGTAAACCGTAAACGGTAAACCGTGACAGGAAAAAGCCGTAAACCCTGAACCGCGACAAGAAGATTCATTCTTGTCGCGGTTCACGGTTTACGGCTTACGGCTTTTAAAAGCTCCGGCGGAAGAGGTAGGAGGCTTTGATGAAGAAGCTGCGGCTGTTGCGGAGGAGGCCGTCGACGGGCTGGGTCGAGAAGCGGTTAAAGTAGTTGTGGTTGAGGTCGTCGTTGTAGCCGACGTAGAAGGCCGTGCCGGGGTTGGGCGTCCAGCCGAAGAGGAACTGCCCGCTGTAGCGCGACGTGGTCGAGTCGTAGTCGATGCGCGCGCGCGCGAACGAGAAGCGGGTGAACTGATAGGTCGTCTTTAGGCTGAGGATGTTCGTGTCGAAGGCGACCAGCCCGGTGTCGTCGCGCACCAGACGGTTCTTCGAGAAACTCAGGAGCATGTTCAGGTCTTTCGTCGCCTTGTAGGTAACGTTACCGTTCGTGTAGAGGTAGCCGCCCGCGCCCGGGTCTGGCAGGCCGGCGCAGTCGCTCGGGTCGCTCGGGCTGTTCGTGCAGAGCCCGTCGGCTATCGCCTCGCGCTGCGCGACGGCCGAGGCGCTCACGCGCGGGAAGCGGCGCCCGGCGCCGAAGTCGTAGTCGAGCTGCCCCCAGCGGTAGCCGAAGAAGTAGAAGAAGTTGATCCGCTTGGTCGGCGTCGAGCCGGCGTAGGCGAAGACGTTCTTCGAGTACGCGGAGTTTTCGGGCAGGCCGTTGGCGAAGCGGGCGGTGCCGAACTCGTAGCCGAAGACGCGCTCGTACCCCGTGTTGTAGCCGACGCGGACGAACGACTGGCGCTGGAGGTTCGGCCCGAACTGCCCCTCGTACGTCCAGTTCTGCGAGCGCCCCTGCCAGTCGAAGCTGCCGCCCGCGTAGTGGTTCGTCTCCCAAGAAGTGACCTTCGCCTTCGGCTTCGGCTCGGTGAAATAGCCGAAGTTCGTGTTGACGGCGTTGGTATTGACGCGGCGCGTGAAGCCGACGAGCGCGACGTACCCTTGGGTGCGCCCGACGCCGTTGACGTTGAAGTAGTGGTGGCGCGCGTTCTTGTTGAAGTTGTAGGCGTAGACGAAGCCGTTCTGCGTCGCGCAACGGTCGTTGGCCTCGCTCTTCGCGAACGAGCACAATTTGGCGTTGGTGCCCAGCACTTGGAAGTCGAGCGAGGTCTGCTTGTCGAACTTGAGGCGCGCGTCGAAGCCGCCGACGTAGTTGCTCTTGTCGGCGAAGTTGTAGGACGTGGCGAGGAAGCCGACAAAGCTCTCCTTGCCGATGTCGCGCTTGACGCGGAGGATGCCGACCTTCGAGTTCTGGTCGTTCAGGCGGTCGAAGGCCGAGGGCAGGCGCTCGGGGTCGTAGCGGATGTCATCCTCGTAGTTGCCGGGCGCGTTGTCCGAGGCGTAGAGCAGGCCGTAGGTGTACTTGCCCTTCCGGCCCGTCACCTTCGCCGCGATGTCCGGGTCGGCGATGGTGCGCGTGTGGACGGCCGCGATCTGCGTGCGGAAGATTTCGATGCCTTCGAGGAAGAACGGGCGCTTCTCCTCGAAGAAGATCGGGAAGCGCTGGTTGGCGAAGCTGACGGGCGCGTCGGCCTCGACCTGCGCGAAGTCCGGGTTGACGGCGAGGTCTAAGGTCAGGGCCGCGGAGGCGACGAACTTCGCCGTCAGACCGGGCTCGAACTTGACGGGCTGGTTGACGAAGACGCCGCTGTCGGCGACGCCGAGCGCGGCGGCCTGCGCGCGGCTCAGCGAGCGGACGTGGCGGCCGGTCTCGGAGACGATGAAGCTCGGGATGAGTTCGACGGTGCGCTCGGTCGAGATGCCTTCGAGGCCGGTGATGTGTCCGGCCTGGTTCAGGAGTCCGTCCACGTCGCGCGAGATCGGCATCCATGAATCCTGCTCGCCGTTGAGCCGCTGGATGATGCGGAAGACCTGCACGCCCCACTGCTTGTCCTTGCCCGCCTCGTAGCGCAGAGACTTGAAGGGGATGGCGACCTCGACGACGTAGCCGTCCGAGGTGATCGTGCCCTTCGACTCCATCACGATGTCCGGCGTGAAGTCGGCGCCCATCCCCTCGGTGCGGATGCCGTCCTGCTGCACGCCGAGCGGGTTGAAGGCGAGCACGTAAGCCTTGCGCTTGTCGTTGAAGGTGTCGAGCAGGATGCGGACGCTGTCGTCCGTGTTCATCACGTTGTCGCGCCGCGGCACCGTCGCGCGCACCTTGTCCGGCTCGTCGTAGCAGTGGAAGGCGATGTAGAGGAACTTCGCGTCGTAGCCGATGTGCGTCTCGGTCGCCTTCGACGGCGCGATGTTGTCGCCGGGGTTGATCTGGTAGAAGTCCTTGAGCACGGCCGCCGACTTCCAGATTTCGTCGTCGAGCTTGCCGTCGATGACGGGAGCCTTGTCGAAGCGCGCGATGCGCACGGCCTGCGACTTCTCGGGCGGGAGCGGGGGCAGGCCCTTCGGCGCGGCCTTCGGGGCCGGGGCGGCTGTCGCAGGCGGGGCCGCAGTAGTTGTTGTCGTCGTCGTCGCGGACGAAGAGGCCGGGGACGGGGTCGGCGTGGCCGCCTTCGCCAGCTGCGGCGTCGGCGAGGCTCCGGCGGACTGCGCGGCGGCCGTACAGGTGAAGGTGAAGACCGCGGCGCAACCGAGCGCGAATCTCTGTAGTGTGTTCATTGGCTTAGTTCCGACTCCGGCGGGCGCGGCGCGCAGGCACGCGAGGGCCACGCGCCCACGCACAGAGGGCTGCGACCACGGCCGCGCCGTCTTTGCCTTTCGATTTTCCTGAATCGTCCGGGAGCGATGCGGAGGGGTTGACTCGTCCCGGCTTCCGTCCCGCCTGTTCACGGCGCCTGGGCGGCGCCGGCGAAGAGTTGTTAAAAGGGTGAGGCGACCGACCGCCTCACCCGCCTCGAAGAACTACTCGCCCGCCCACTCGGCCGAAGTGAAAGCGACCGGCGGCAGCGGCGCGGCCGGCGGTGCCTGGCGCGGCGCGCGCGGCTGACGAGGTGCGCCCGCCGCGGGACACTCGCCGCACTTGACCTTGAGCACCTTCACCCTCGCGCCGTCGCGCAGGACGCGGAACTCGTACGTGCCGGGCATAGAGTTGTTGAACTGGCGCACGAACTCCTCGGTCGTCTTCTGCCACTCGCCGCCCTGCGCCTCGAAGCGCGCACGCGTGTTGTAGGAGACGCGCAGCCCTTCGGCGTTGACGCGGAGCTTGTCCGCCCCGATGCGCGCCTCGTCGCCCGAAGCGAGCGCGCTCGTCAGCGCGCGGGGGTCGACGCCGGCGTCCGGCGGGATAATCATGGCGACCTCGGTTTCGGCCTTAGCCTCGGACGGCTCCGACACTTCGGCGCGCGCGAACTCGTTGATGGGGTCGTTCTTCGGGTCGCCGATCATCGCGCTCTGCTCGAAGCCCTTCTCGGCCGTGCGCGCCCCGGCGCGGCCCGACGCCTCGGCCCTGCCCGACTTCGCGGGGACGAAGTTCGACTTCTCCTTCGGGCAGGAGGCGAGAAGGCTTTCGGCCGGTCGCGCGGCCGGGGCGGCGGCGGTCGGCTCGCCCGCGGGCAGGTCAAGGAACGCGTACAGCAGCTCGCGGTGCAGCCGCGCGCCGACCGCCCCCTTGAGTTCGCGGAGGTCGTGCGAGAGCTGCGGCAGCGAGAAGAGCGCCGCGGCGACGATGACGAACGCGATGACTGATCTGTGCTTCATAACCCCACCCGCCTTTACCTTGCGAGCCCCGCCGGCCCGCCGACCTTTGTCTTTTGAGTCAAACTTGCTTGCGGCTCCAACTACCCCCGAAACACCACCCGCCAAGATTTCGTGGCAACTTTTTTTAGCTTACAATGTCGCCCGGCGTTCACCGTTAAGAGTTCAAGGCGTTACACGCGCGGGCGGCCCGCGGGTTCGTTTTCGCGTCTGGCGACGCCCGGTGCCCTCGGCCTTTCTCGTCACTGTTAGTGGCGCGGGCCGTCTGTTGGTTTCAAAAAATCTTCGGGGGCGGTTCCTTTTTTTCGGGCCGAGGCCGAACCGCACACCCGACCTTATTAACGCGTAAGGATGCGGCCACGGGGATCAAACGCTCAACGCATTTGTGACGAAAGTACCACGCCGGGGACGGGCCGCGCTTTGAGCGTGACGAAACGGACTGCGGCGGGGACGAAATGACGGATAAGATCAACCGCGGAGGGACGATGAGGTATAGACGATTCGGACGCACGGGCTGGCAGGTGGGCGAGCTCGGTTACGGCATGTGGGGCATGGGCGGCTGGAGCGGCTCGGACGACGAGGAGTCCTTGCGCTCTCTGCAGCGCGCCGTCGACCTCGGGGTCAACTTCTTCGACACGGCCTGGGGCTACGGCGAAGGGCACAGCGAGGGGCTGCTCGGCCGGCTCGTCCGCGCGAATCCGGACAGAAGGCTCTACACGGCCTCGAAAATCCCGCCCAAGAATTTCAAGTGGCCGAGCAAGCGCGGCTTCACGCTCGACGAGACGTTCCCGCCCGAACACATCGAGCAGTACGTCCACAGCAGCCTGAAGAACTCGGGCCTTGAGAAGTTCGACCTGATGCAGTTCCACGTCTGGGAGGACGACTGGGTCGAGGACGACCGCTGGGCGAAGAAGATGGACGAGCTGCGCGCACAGGGACTCGTCGGCGCCGTCGGCATCAGCATCAACCGCTGGGAGCCCTGGAACGGCGTCCGCGCCGTCCGCTCGGGCCACGTCGACGCCGTGCAGGTCATCTACAACATCTTCGACCAGAACCCCGAAGACGAGTTATTCCCCGCCTGCAGGGACATGGACGTGGCCGTCATCGCGCGCGTCCCCTTCGACGAAGGGACTCTGACGGGCACGCTCACCAAAGAGAGCACCTGGCCCGAGGGCGACTGGCGCAACACCTACTTCGTCCCCGAGAACCTCATCCCGAGCGTCGAGCGCGCCGACGCGCTGAAGCCCATCGCCGAGCGCGCCGGGCTGTCGCTGCCGGAGATGGCCCTGCGCTTCATCCTCTCAGACCCGACAGTCTCGACCATCATCCCGGGCATGCGCAAGCTCAAGAACGTCGAGTCGAACGCCGCGGCGAGCGACGCCGGCCCGCTCGACGATGAGTTGTTGGAAGAGCTGCGCCCGCACCGCTGGGAGCGCAAGCCGAAGCCCTGGTCGCAGTGAGAGGCTCAAGCGTCTGATGAGGAAACAGTTCACCACAGAGACACAAAGGCACAGCTTCATCTTCAGTACTCAACAAGCCGTGCCTCTGTGTCTCTGTGGTGAACTGCCTTCACCAACACTTTCAATGACTAAAATAATAATAAGCCGTCGAGCGCCCGCCCTCCTCTTTCTGCTAGCCCTGCTCTTGCTGCCCGCGCGCGCGCAGGACGGCCCCCCGAAAGAGGAGGGCAAGTTCCGCACGCCCGACCTCGTCGAGTTGATAAAACTCGACCGCACGATCAAGTTAGACATTCGTTACGCGACGGCGAACAACTTCACGGGCCGACCTGTCTACACGGAGGCGCGCGCCTTCCTACAGCGCCCGGCCGCGGCGGCGCTCGTGCGCGCGGGCCGCAGGTTGAGGATGAAGGGTTACGGACTCGCGGTCTTCGACGGCTACCGCCCGTGGTCTGTGACCAAAATCTTCTGGGACATCACGCCCGCCGACAAGAAGCAGTTCGTCGCAGACCCCGCGAAGGGGTCGCGCCACAACCGCGGCTGCGCCGTCGACCTGACGCTCTACAACCTCAAGACCGGCCGGGAGGTCTCGATGCCCGGCGAGTACGACGAGATGTCGGAGCACTCCCACATCAACTACGCGGGCGGCACGCCCGAGCAGCGACGCCTCCGCGACCTCCTCCGCGCCGCGATGGAGGCCGAGGGCTTCACGCCCTACGAACCCGAGTGGTGGCACTACGACTTCAAAGACTGGCGGCAGTACCCGATTCTGGACATCAGCTTCTCGGATATAAACAGTAGGCAGTAGGCAGTAGGCAGTTGAAGCAAAAGGCAGCCTGAGCGAAACGGAGGCGGCGAGTCGCTAAACTCGCCGCCTCCGTCTCGTTTGGCTTCTTCCTTAAAGACTAACTGCCTACAGCCATCTGCCTACTGCCTACTGGTTCGTGATGGTCGCGTTCGTGCCGTCAAACTTCTTGATGGTGATGGTGAAGGGCTCGTTGTAGCTCTTCGCGCGGTCGCGCAGGACTGAGAGCGCGACCTGCTCGCCGAGCAGGATCGACCAGTAGGACGAGCTGCGGAAGTGTATGCCCGAGTGAATCCCGTGGCCGAAGGTGATGTTGTAGGCCAGCTTGTTCAGCTCGCCGTTGATGTCGAGCTGCGCGGCGTCCGCGCCCGCGTAGTTGAGCAGCGAGGTGCCCGTCGAGTCGGGCACGTACACGTCGCGGCCGGCGGCCGTCAGCAAAGGCTTGACCTTCTGCGCGCCGTTGAAGAAGAACTTCAGCGCCGTGATGCACGCGCCGCCCACGGTGCCGTGGCCCGTCGGGTAGCACGGGTGCGTCGGCGAGCCTTCGGGGAACGCCTGCGGCAGAAGGTAGGTGCCGTACTGCTGGAAGACCTTCGTCAAGGCCGCCGAGTTGAGCGCGTCCGCGTGGAGCGCGGCCGCCGCCTGCGGCATCGGGTTCTGGTTCGTCTTGCGCGCGTGGACGAGCCCGCCGTACTCCTCGGGCCTCATGCGCAAATCCTTAACCCACTTGTGGAACCACGCGGCCTTCAAGGCGCGCGTCGCCATCTCGCAGAGCGTCCCGGCCGCATCCGGGCCGCCGAGCGTGCCGAAGGCCTTCTGCGTCTGCGAGCCGATGTAAGGGTTGCCGGGGTTCGGCGCGGCCCTGAGTCCCGCGAGGATGAGGAACGCCGTGAAGTAACCTTGAAAGAGCACGTCCACGCGCGTGTAGGCCGCGAGGTCGCGCCCGTTGCGGACGTAGCGCGGCGTCGGGTCGTACGCGAGCGGCCCTTCGTCGGGGCCGCCGTTCTGTATGTTCTGGTAGGTGGCGACCGAGGTCATGAACTCCTGGTTCGGCAGGAAGGTCTGATACCTCTGGTCGAGGAGCTGCGCGCCGTAGAAGGTCGGCTGCAACATGAACTGCGAGATGTAAGGCCCTTTGACGTTGCCGTCGCCGGGGACGAACTGGCCGCGGAAGAGGTTCTGCGGCGTGACCGGCTTCGGTATCGAGTCGTTCGCCGCGCTGTTGACGTACGACATGTTGTTCATGTCGGCGACTGCCTGCGCGACCAGGGGACTCGAAGCGTAGTCCGTGAAGTTCACGTCGCGCAGAATCGCGGCCCAGTAGTGCTCGACGGCCTCGGCCGCCGTCTGCGCGCCGGCCGTAGTCGGCGCGGCCGGGATGACCGACGCGTGCGAGTCGAGACCTTGGAGGTCGAAGGCGAGCGCGACCTGCGGGCCGTTGAGCTTCGAGTTCCCTCCCCCGCCGGGCGTGCCGACGATGACGGAGTTGAAGTCGGAGTGATTGCCGGTCTGGAAGGCTTTGAGGAGGCTGCGGACGGCGGCCGCGTTCGGCACGCCGAGCGCGTCGTGCGCGAGGCCCTTCGTGTAGACACCGCTGAAGTCCGTGTAGCGCGTGAGGTCGCCGTTGTCGGCCTGCTGGCCGGCGTTGACCTTCTGATCCTGCGCCATCTTCATGCGGTAGTTGAAGCTGTCGTTGGCGCGGTTGGCCGCGGCCGAGTTGCCGTTGCCGCTGCCTTGCGCGGCCAGGGCGGCCGACTCCTTCGCGCCGAGCGCGGGCCTGAGGCCGATGGCCCCGGCGGCGAGGGCGGCGGCGCCGGCCTGGCCGAGAAACTTTCTGCGCGCGGGGGAAGTGTTGGGGGACTTCTCCTTCATGGTTCGAAGAATCCTTTCTGTGAGAGGGCGGTCTGGGACGATTGTAGCGGCAAAGGTGCTTGCCGTTGTTAGCTTGATGGTGCGGCTTGAAACAGAGTGTGTGGGGAGCCACCTGAGTCTGCGTGTCTGTAAGACGCCGGGACTCTATACCCGAGCACCTTCGTTGTCAAACGATTAGCAGTAGGCAGTAGGCAGACGGCAGTAGGCAGTTTGGAGCCCCGTCAGGGGCGGCATGTTTATAGCCCTTACGGTTTATTGACCACGAGCCCCGTCAGGGCCGACACGTACATGCCGCCCCTCCGGGGCTCAACACTCTTAACTGCCTACTGCCTACTGCCTACTGCTCATACCAAATAGTGCTCGGCCTGCACCATCTGGCATGGTATAGAATCTTAGTCTCAACTATTTTCCTGAAAACCGGCCCGCAATGTCCCTCGCCACGTGCCTGGTCGGACACGGGCACGTGCTTTGCACCGGCCGCGGGCAAAGGACGAAAGGCCCCGCGAGTGCTCTTCCCCCTCGGGGAAGCAAGGTCTCGTCCGCCCGTTTCTGCCCCCAAAGCAGAGCCCGTTTGATCCGCGAACGAAGGAGCGTCCAGTATGCGTTCTCGTCTCTCTGCGCCGACAGTCACCCTCTTCCTTCTCTCCACACTCTTTCTCCTGACCTCTGCGGCCCGCGCCGCCGACGACACTTACAACGACGACGACGAGTACGAGGAGCGCGCGCGCGTCCTGCGCGTCAGCCTCCTCAAAGGCGAAGTCACTCTGAAGCGCGCCGGCGGCGACGAGTGGGAGGACGTGCGCCTGAACTCGCCGCTCGTTGAGGGCGACGTGCTCGCCACGGGCCGCGACTCGCGCCTGGAGATACAGGCCGACGCGCGCAACTTCGTCCGCGTCGGCCCCGACTCCGTCATCAAGGTCGTCACGCTGCGCGACGAAGGCATCGCGCTCAGCCTCTCCGAAGGCACGGCCACCTTCCGCCTCTCGCACTTCGACAAGACCAAAGAGTATTTCGAACTCGACGCGCCGGGCACGACCGTCGCCGCCGAGCGCGTCGGCCAGTACCGCGTCGACGTGGAGCGCGACGGCGCGGTGCGCGTCACCGTCCGCGAGGACGGGCGCGCGCGCATCTACTCGCAGAACTCCGGCTTCGTCCTGCGCAACGACCGCACGGCGCGGCTCGCGCCCGACGCCTCGGGCGAAGCGGACTGGGAGTTCATGGCCGCCGCCGGCTCCGACGAGTGGGACGCCTGGAACGAAGACCGCGAGCGCTACCTCGCCGAGCGTCTGAAGTTCGAGGGGCGAGACCGCTACTACGACACGGACGTGTACGGCGCGGAGGAGTTGGACGCCTACGGCGACTGGGTCTACACGAGCAACTACGGCTACGTGTGGCGCCCGCACACGACCGTCATCAACGTCTACAACGACTGGGCGCCGTACCGCTACGGCCGCTGGGTCTGGTGCCCGCCTTACGGCTGGACGTGGGTGGCGGACGAGCCCTGGGGCTGGGCGCCGTACCACTACGGCCGCTGGGTCTACTACAACAGCCAATGGTGCTGGGCGCCGCGCGGCTACGGCTACCGCTACCGCCGCGCGTGGTGGAGGCCGGCGCTCGTCGCCTTCATCACCATCGACTTCGGGCGCGACCGGCACGTCTGCTGGTACCCGCTCACGTACGGCCAGCGCGACCCGCGCGGCCGCCGCTGGTCGCGCGAGTTCGACCGCCTGTCGCCCCTGCGCGGACGCGACGCGGAGCACCTGCGGCGACAGAATCCGTACTGGCTGCGCGCCGTCTCGACCGCGCCCGCGCGTGAGTTCGGCGAACGCACACTGAGGCCGCGGGCCGCGGGCGGCGACCTCGCCGAGCGCGCTTTGACGGGCGAGCCCGTGCGCGGGCAACTGCCCATCCAGCGCCCAGACGCGACGCGCGGCGCGCCTCGCGTCGGCGGCGCACGGCCCACCGGGGCCGACGGCCGCGACACGCTCTCCATCAACCGCCCGACTCCCATCATGCCGCCGCGCCCCGTGAGCGAACGCACGACCGGCGCCGCCGCGCGCACGCCCGGTGCGCCGCTCGAAGGCGAGCTGCGCCGCACGCGCGTCTTCAACAACCGCGAGCCGCGCATGCCTTCCGCGCCCGACGCGACCGGCGTCAACAGTCCGACCGGCCCCGGCCCCGTCGGCGGCGACACGAACACCGGCGCGGTAGAGCGTCCGCGCAACTACGGCACACCCGCCACGAACCCGGGCGGCGACTCCGCACAGCCCGTGCGCGCAAGACCCACGCGCCCCGTCGAGCCCGCGCCCGGCGGCGGCTACCCGAACGGCGACGACGCCATGACGCCCAAGCGGCGCCCGCGCGACACGGGCGGCGACAACGTCGAGCCGCGCGCGCGCCCGACGCAACCGTCGGGCGATGCGCCGCGCGAAGCGAGCCCGCGCGACGAAAGCTCAAGCCCCGTCTACCGCCCCCGCTACGAGCCGCGCGTCAGGCCGCGCGATGACAACGGCGGCAGCTCTTCAACGCCCGCGCGCCGCGAGGCGCCGCCCTCCTACAACCCCGAGCCGAGCGCGCCGCGTGAGTCCCCCTCTCGACGCGAGGCGCCCGAGCCGCGCCACGAATCGCCGCGCTCCGAGCCTCGCCCCGAGCCGCGACGCGAACAGCCGCGCCAAGAGGCTCCGCGCGACGAGCCGCGGCAGGAAGCGCCGCGGCAGGAAGCTCCTCGACGCGAAGCGCCGCGGCAGGAGGCGCCGCGTCAAGAGGCCCCGCGCCACCGAGACCCGGACGCGCCGCGGCCCAGGGAGCGGCCGGACAACCGCTAACCGAGAGAGTCGGGGGCGCGAGACGGGGCCTCGCGCCTCCGCTTGGCGGCGGCCGCAGCGCCGCGCGGACACGACCGACGCAACTCGCCGCACGACGCTGCGGCCGCCGCAATAAAGCAGTAGGCAGTAGGCAGATGGCAGTAGGCAGTCGCTCAGCGCGACAAAGGTTGAAGGGTTAGTTCAGGATTACCGACAGCATAGCTCTCAACTGCCTACTGCCATCTGCCTTACTGCCTACTCGAAAGGATTTCACATGCGCGCCCGTTCTCACCTCGTCGCAATCGTCTCTGCCCTGTCGCTCTTAACCGTCTTTACTCCGCCGCCGCGCGCGGGCCGCGCGCAGGCGCCGGCCGCGAAGAACTACAGGCCCGCCCTCAGCCGCGCGCTCGCCGCGCGCACGCACGCGGGCGTGACGCCGAAGCGCGCGGGCGCTTACCTGCCGCAGCGCAAGCGCGCGGACAAGCAGACGCAGGCGCGCCCTTTGAACTTGAGTTCGAGACAAAGACGGCCTGCGCGTCCAGTGCCCGTCTCGAAGAGCGTTGAAAAAACTCGGGCCTTAAATCAGACGTCGAGCCCGACGCCTTCGGCCGCCATCGCGCCGGGCACGCCTCTGAGCCGCGTGCTGCACGTCGCGCAGTTGAGCCTCGTCAGTCCCGACGGCACGCACGAAGAGTTCGTAGACCGCGACGGCGACTTGCAGGCCGACGACCGCTCCACCTTCGACGCGCGCGGCGGCTCCTACGACATCGCCGTCGGGCGCACGGGCGCGCGCTACGAAGTCTTCACCGCCCTCGACGACCGCGGCACCTCGAACACTTCGGACGACGTGACGACCGGCGTCCTCGTCCTCGCCACGGACTCGAACGGCGACTACGTGCGCGACTCGGCTTCGACCTTCGACCTCGGCCGCGACTTCCAGTTGCCCTCGGCCGTCGCGGTCGTCGCCGGCACTTCGCGCGCGGGGCGCGAGTTCGTCGTCGTCTCCTCGGGCGGCTACTACAACACCGAAGACCCCGCAGACCCGAACAACGAAGACTCGCCCGGCGTCGTCCTGCTCGTGCGCGACCCTTCGACCGGCGGCTTCGACAACTCGCGCTCGCGCGCGCTCGTCACGGTCGGCGACAACCGCCTCTTCAATGCCAACGGCCTCGCGCTGCTGCCGAACGGGAACCTCTTAATCGCAGACTTCCAGTCGAACGAGCTGCGCGTCATCCGTGACACGAACGACGACGGCGTGCCCGACTCGCTCGACTCAAGGCCGTACTACGCCTTCCCCTTCGACACGGATGCGCCGCTCGACGTGGCGGCCAACGCGCGCGGCGTCGTCTTCACGCACTCCGAGGGGAACGACACGTACATGCTCGCCGTCTACGACACGGACGGCGACGGCTACGCCGACACGGACGAGGTCTGCGTCGAAGGGCTTTCGATTGATAACAACTTCGCCCTGCACGGGCTGACCGTCTCGCGCGAGGGGACGGTCTACGTCGTGCAGGACGCGACGGGCGAGAGCGACCTCGAGGCCGACGGCGGCAACGGCGGCATCCCGCACGTCTACGCCTTCCCAGACCCGGCGCTCAACGGCATCCTGCGCGACGGGGACGCCTTCGTCCTCGCCGACGACGAGTTCACGCAGGCGTATTCGGGACTCTCCTTCGGCGTCGAGACCGTGCTGCCGCCCGTCGCGCATCTCTCTATGACCAACAGCGCGAGCCTGCAAGGCGGCGCGCCCGCGGGCGGCCTCGCGACCATCACGGGTACGGGCCTGACGCGCGGCCGGAGCGGCGCGACGCAGGCGGACGCGACGGCGCGCGGCGTCCGCGTGACCGTCGAAGGGTTGGAGGTTCCCGTCCTCTCGTTCGACGACTCTCACGTTCACGTCTTCGTCCCGCAGTCGCTCGGCGCGGGCGCCGGCTCGGTCGTCGTCCGCGTCAACGGCGGCGTGACCGCGGCCGACGACGCGAACTTCGTCAACGCGAACCCCGGCCTCTTCACCATCCCGCAGACTGGGACGGGCGAGGCCGTGGCGCTGCTCGCCTCCGACCTGCTCATGCTCAACACGCGCGCGCCCTTCCCCGCGCGCACGGGCAATAATGCGTCCGTGGTCTCGCTCTTCGGCACGGGCTGGCGCAACTCGCTGCCAGTCAAGGTGCAGATCGGCGGCAAGTCCGCGAAGGTCGACTACGCCGGCCCCTCCGGCGGCTTCAACGGCCTCGACCAGGTTGATGTCGAGATACCGTCCGGCGTCACAGGCCCGGCGGCCGTCGTCGTCACTACCGCTTCAGGTTCGACCAGCCACACCGGCGTCTTCATCACCGTGCAGCAGTGAAGCGATAGAGTTTTTTAACCACAGAGACACAGAGACACAGCTTTAGGAATTTGAAATTGTCTTTAGCTGTGCCTCTGTGTCTCTGTGGTGAACCTCTTTCCCTCCGCCCGCCTCGATGGTGTTATAGTCAGCCTCACTTCAAACGAACATGGACTTACACACCATCAAGACGCCTTCGCTCGTCCTCGACGTGTGGCGCGTGCGGCGGAACGCGGCGGCGATGTCGGGGCGCATCAAGGGCCTCGGCGCGAGCTTGCGCCCGCACGTCAAGACGCACAAGTGCGTCGAGGTCGCGCGCATCCAGACCGAGGGGCACGCGGGCGGCATCACCGTCTCGACGCTCGCCGAGGCGCGCGCCTTCGCCGCGCACGGCTTCAGGGACATCACCTACGCCGTCCCCGTCGAGCCCGGGAAGTTCGGGGAGGCGATAGAGCTCTCGAACCTCTGCGAACGCTTCGCGCTCATTACGGACGACTCGTCAATCCCGCCGCTGCTCGACGAAGCGGCGCGGCGCGCGGGGCTGACGCTCGACCTGTTCCTGAAAGTCGACTGCGGTTACCACCGCTGCGGCGTCGAGCCCGACCGGCCCGAGGCCGTCGAAATCCCGCGCCGCATCGACGCGGCGAAGAACCTGCGCTTCGCGGGGATACTCACGCACGCGGGCCACTCCTACCACGCGCGCTCGCGTGCAGAGCTTCTCGCGCTCGCGCGGCACGAGCGCGACCTGATGGCCGAGTTCGCCGCGCGCCTGCGCTCGGACGGCGTCGAAGTCCCCACGGTCAGCGTCGGCTCGACCCCGACCGCGACGCACTACGAACACCTCGAAGGCGTGGACGAGGCGCGGCCCGGCAACTACATCTTCTTCGACGCCTTCCAGGCCACGCTCGGCAGTTGCGGCTTCGAAGACTGCGCGCTGACGGTGCTCGCCGCGGTCGTCCACCGCGACCGCGCGCGGCGCAAGGTCGTGCTCGACGCGGGCGCCATCGCGCTCTCGAAGGATCGGGGGCCTGTCGAGTTAGATTCTTCGTGCGGCTACGGCCGCGTGCTCGGCCTCGGAGGCGAAGAGCTGGGGCTGCGCGTCGGCGCGCTCTCGCAGGAGCACGGCGAGGTTTTGGTCGAAGACGAAAGCCTGCTCGACGCGCTCACGGTCGGCGCGCGCGTCCGCGTGCTGGCTAACCACTCCTGCCTCTCCGCCGCGCAGCACACGCACTACCACGTGCTCGAAGACTCGCGCGTCGTTGACCGCTGGGAGATTCAGAGGGGTTGGTGAGGATGGCGGTGACTAATCTGCTGAAGCTCGAAGCCTTCCACGACGACGAAGAGTTGAACGTCGTCATCGAGACGCCGAAGGGGAGCCGGAACAAGTACAACTACGACGAGAAACTAGGCCTCTTCAAGCTGGGCGGGGTTCTGACGTCGGGGGCTTCGTTCCCTTTCGACTTCGGGTTCGTGCCCTCGACCGTGGGCGGCGACGGCGACCCGCTCGACGTGCTGGTGCTGATGGACGAGCCTGCGTTCGCGGGGTGCCTCGTCCGCACGCGGCTGGTCGGCGTCATCGAGGCCGACCAGACCGAGCGCGACGGCGAGACGACGCGCAACGACCGCCTCATCGGCGTCGCCGCCGACGCGCGCCTCCACACGCGCGTCCGCACCCTCGAACACTTAGGCCCGACGCTCCTCGAAGAGATCGAGCACTTCTTCGTCTCCTACAACCAGATTAAGGGCAAGGAGTTCAAGCCGCTCGCCCGCTCCGGCCCGGAGAGGGCTTTGCAGTTGGTTAAGGAAGGGATGAAGCGTTTCCGTCGGTCAAAGCGAAAGCGTGTGAAGAAGAATTGACCACAGAGACACAGAGGCACAGCTTCGAGCTTATAGTTCAACAAGCTGTGTCTCTGTGATGAAATTGTGAAGCGAGACTCACACCTTCGGGTAAAGGAACTTGAGTATCGGCTCGACGCGTTCGGCCCAGGCGGTTTCGGTGTGGCGCGCGCCGTGGGCTTCGAGGTAGTGGAGGTCTCGGTCGAGGTTCCAGCCCTTCGAGAGGAGCGCATCACGTAACAACCGCGCGTCGTTGACGGCGCGCACGCCCTCCTCCGTCCCCATGTCGAGCCAGATGCGCGCGCCCGTCTTCGACTCCAGCGCCGCCACGTCGCCGAGGATGCGCCGGCCGTCCCACCAGACCGAGGGCGAGACCACCGCCAGCTTGCCGAAGACCTGCGGGTGTCGCAGACCTAAGTACGCCGTCACCAGCCCGCCCAGGCTCGAACCGCCCAGACCCGTGTCGCACGCCCCGGCGCGCGTGCGGTAGTGCGAATCGACGAAGGGCTTCAGCTCCTCGACGATCAGACGCCCGTAGAGGTCTGCCTTGCCGCCGACCTTGAGCCGCGGGCAGGCGCTCGGCGTGTACTCCTCGACCCGCTCGCGCCCCGTGTTGTAGATGCCGACGACGATGACCGGCTCGATGGCCTTCTGGCGGATGAGCGCGCCGGCCGTCTGCCCGACGCGCCAGTCCTGGCCGTAGATGTACGCGGTCGTCCCGTCGAAGAGGTTCTGCCCGTCGTGCAGGTAGAGCACGGGGTAGCGCCGCGGCGCCTCCGCCTCGTAGCCGGGCGGCAGGTAGACCAGCACGTCGCGCGCGGCCGAAAGGAACTTCGAGCGGAAGCCCGCGTGCTTGCGAAAGTCGCCCTCGGGCAGAGAAGGGACGACGTAGGAAGATGTCGGAGTCTGTGTCCTAGCCTGCATGCGTTAAAGGGGAACGGGGCGCACGCGCGAGCGCCGGACGGGGACGGCGGCGCCGCGCTCGATCTAAAAATTCTCCGCCTTAAGTTCGAATCAAGTCAGCCCTCGGCCTCGCGGTCGATGGCGGCTTCGCCGCCGATGCGTGCCGCGGCGCGGCCGAGGACGAGGAGCACGACGACGGCCAGGAGCGTCGCCAGGATGGCGTAGGTGAAGAGGGCGGCGAGGTTGTCGTCCTCGCCGAGCAGGTGCTTGAAGAGGGCCTTGATGGCCTCGTTCCACGCGAGCGCCGCCACCAGCCCGAGCGAGGCCGAGGCGAGCGTAATCATCGTCTGCAGGAGGACGCGCGTTCTGTTCATCGGGTACTCCTTGGAGGGGGAGTCGGCGCCGGCCTCCTTCGGGCCGTACGCCAACGTACGACGAGATACACTTCTACGCGACGGCGGGCCGCGCGTCAACCGAAAAATTTCATCCCTCGATAGACTCAGAGCGCGCGGCACATCTCCGCGCCCCAGGGCGTCGAGACGGCGCGCTTGATGGAGTCGCGCACCTCCGCGTAGTTCCAGTCCTTGCGCTGCCAGATGGTGCCGTCGGCGTACTCGACCCGGTTGATGAGGACGCGCTCGGCGAAGGGGCTGGCGGACTTGTTGGCGAGGGTCTCGGCGCTGACGGAGCCGGCGGGGCCGGAGCCGCCGAAGGCTTGAATCTCTTTCTCCTTGCCGCCCCTGATCTGGATGCCGCAGAGGAACTGTCGGCGCGTGAGGTTCGAAGGGTTCGCCGTCTCCTCGAACTGATACTCCCAGAAAACGACCTCGACCCCCTTCCCGGAAGGGTTCTGCACTTTGACGTTGTAGACGTAGCCCTCTATCTCGACGGACTGCGCGCGCGAGTCGCGCACGGCCTTGTCCATCGCGGCGCTGCGCGTGTCGAGCGAGTCGGCGTTGGGGTCGCGGACTCCGGCCGGGTCGTTGACGCGGCGGTTGCGCGCGAAGTTCTTGTCCGCGGGGGTCATGGCGGCCGCGGGAGTCGAGCCCCCCGTGTCGCGCTTCTCAATCTTCTGCCGGGTCTTCGTCCACCTGGCCTGGACGACGGTTAAGGGGGCGCCGTCGCCCGCGGCGTTCTGGAAGGGGGAAGCGGTCGCCAAAAGGAGGGACAGGAGCAGGACTGTTTTCACGGTTCGCCTCCGGCGCAGGACTGATGCGGAGAAGCTTAGAGACGCGCGCCGCCGCTGTCAACGAACTTTTTCCGCCCTCAGCCGGCGCTTGTGCTCGGCGAGCATGTTGCAGAAGAGCGCGCCCTGCGAGACGGCGTCGTCGATGGCCTTGTGCGTGTAGGGGAGGTCGTCGAACCAGTTGCGCGGCATGTTGCGTTTGACGGTGTCGAGGAAGTCGCGGCCGGTGAGGGCCATCGCGAAGGTCTTAATGTCGAGGGCGTGCCAGCCGAAGGGGTTCTCGCCCGCGAAGCGGTTGAGGTACCAGCAGACGAACATGAAGTCGAAGGCCGCCGGGTAGGCGACGAAGACCGGCTCGCCCGGGAGCTGTTTGAGCCACCCGAGGTAGCGGCGCATGGCCGCCTCGGGCGCTTCCAAATCCTCGCGGCAGGCGGCCCAGGCTTCGGGCTGCGTCTTCCACCATTTCATCGTGTCGGGGTGCTGCGAGGCTTCGGGCAGCGTCTCAAGGTTCGCGGTGAAGGTCGCGTGCGGCCTGTTGCTGTCGGGCAGGTAGGCCGCCGACCCGATGCTCAGCATCGAGTAGACGCCGGGGATCGGCCCGTCCGTCTCCACGTCCGTGCTGACGTAAATTTCCAAAGCGGTTCCCTCCTCTGCTCGCGTGACGGCCGTCGCGGCGGCGCTCATTCGGCGGCCGTTGCCGCCCCGCGGGGCGGCGTGCTAAAAGGTCAAACATGATGAAGGACGGGGTGCGACGCCTCTCGAGCATACTACTTTTCACCGCGCTCGCGGCACAACTCGCCGCGGGGGCGCAGGGTGTGCCCCCGCCCCACTACCGCGCCTTCGACGCGAAGGGCAACGCCGTCACCCTACAGGCGATTGTCGCCTCGCTCGGACGCGCGGACGTGCTCTTCGTCGGAGAGACGCACGACGACGCGGTCGCACACCTGCTCGAAGCCGAGCTGCTGCGCCGCGCGGACGAGGCGTACGGCGCTTCGTCCGCGGAGCACCGGTCGGTCGCGCTCTCTTTGGAGATGTTCGAGCGCGACGTGCAGACTGTCCTGGACGAGTACCTCGCGGGGCTCATCACCGAGCGCCACTTCCTTTTGAGCAGCCGGCCCTGGCGGAACTACGAGACGGACTACAGGCCGCTCGTCGAGTACGCGCGCGAACACCACTTGCCCGTCATCGCGGCCAACGCGCCCGCGCGCTACGTCTCGCGCGTGTCGAGCAACGGGCCTGACTCTTTGAAGTCTCTACCGCAGGTCGCAATCAAGTCCTGGCTGCCGCCGCTCCCCTTCCCGCCCGCGTCCGAAGGGTACGCGGCGAAGTTCAACCGCTTCATGGGCGGCGAGGGCGCTGCCGGGGCGACACAGGCGAGCGCGCACGGCGGCCTGCACCTGCTCGAAGCGCAGACCCTGCGCGACGCCTCGATGGCCTACTCCATTTCAGAATATTTGAAGCGCGGGCGCGACCCTCTGGTCGTGCAGGTCAACGGCACCTTCCACAGCGAGGAGCGCATGGGCGTGCCCGAACAGCTCGCGCGCTACCGCAAGCAGGCGCGCGCCGTCGTCGTCACCATCGTCCCCGCCGACAGCTTCCCCAATTTTGAGGCCGGCCTCGGCCGCCTCGGCGATTTCGTGATCATCACCGACCCGGCTGTGAAAACGGGTTCTGGGTTCTAGGTTCTGGGTTTTGGCCTGAACCAGCACCCAGAACCCAGAACCCAGCACCCTCTCCCGGTCGCTTGCCAGAACGCGATTCGGCAGGCAAAATAGCCGTTGCTTTTGTGGTCGCCGTTCGCGACAGAGAGGCGGGTGTTGCCCGGTTTAGTCGAGAGAGTTTAAGAAAGAGACAGACTTAGAGTCTTTAATTGTGCGCCGGGCGCCGCAGTCGCCGGGCGCGAGTTTCATCAGTTTTTGAACGGAGAGAATGTCATGGCAACAGTCGTCGTCAACCAGGGCGAGTCCATCGAGAGCGCGCTGCGCCGCTTCAAGCGCAAGGTGATGTCCGAGGAGATCATCAAGGACGCGAAGAAGCACGCCTTCTTCATGTCCCGCGGCCAGAAGGCCAAGCTCAAGTCCGCCCTCGCCCGCA
>Ga0213876_10000110_pt1 | contig 90322 bp, 61 predicted proteins | sample BarmaccomBMRX_R9_FD_160113 | JGI IMG/M metagenome (GOLD analysis project Ga0213876, IMG submission 160113) | Root-associated microbial communities from Barbacenia macrantha in rupestrian grasslands, the National Park of Serra do Cipo, Brazil - RX_R9 | ecosystem: Host-associated > Plants > Roots... | reverse complement strand
CCCCAGGCGCCGGCCAGCGACGAGAAGCCGACGAAGAGTTCGAGCGGCCGCGTGCCGATCGCGCGGTCCAGATTGACCAGGCCCGCGACCTTGGGCGCCAGCACCGCGCGCAACTCGTCCGCGCTCTTGCGCGGAATGTAGTTGTCGCGCAGCACGCCGGCGCAGTGGATGACGCCGGCGATGCCGCCGTGGTCGCGATACAGCTTGTCGACCATTGCCGCGACCGCAGCGCCGTCGGCGATGTCGAGCCGGTGATATTCGACCGTGCACCCCATGGCGCGGAGATCGGCGAGCGCGGCTTCGCGCGCGTCGCCCAATTGCCCGCGGCCGGTGAGGACGATCCTGGCGTCGGCGACGCTCGCGGCGATCTCACGCGCGAAGATGAGGCCCAGCCCGCCGGCGCCACCCGCGATCAGATACACGCCGCCCTTGCGCCATGGCGCATCCGGCTTCGGCGCCGCGTCGGACAATTCCTCGTGCCTCAGCACGAAGCGCTTGCCCCTCGCATAGCGGACCTGCGCATCCATGGGCCGCGCCGCTTCGGCGTCGAGGCATTCCGAGATAGCGTGCGCGCCGGGATCGTCCTCGAAGACGATGGCCTGACCGATGAGCTGGGAGTTCTCCTGATGCGCGCTGCGCAGCAATGCGGCCAGCCCTCCGAGATGGCTGTCCGCGGCGCTCGGATGCACCGCGAGCTGCAGCAGGGTCGGGGTGCCGCGCTCGGATTGACGCTGCATCGCGCTGCGGACGACGTCGAGCAGACATGCCGCGGCGTCGGTGTAGTTTTGCGCCGCGTCCGCTCCGGCCTGCGCCGCGATGCGGATGACGCCGGTCACGCCGTCCTGCGCCTCGACCAAGTCGGCGCCGCCGATCGCGCTTTCATTGGCGCAATAGACGACATAGCGCTCGCCTTCGCCGGCGGCGCCGCTCATCGCACCTGCCTCTTCCTTCCACACCGGCCGAAGCAGCGTCGTCTGCGCTTCGCCGCGCGCAGCGGCTGGAGCCGCGTCCTTGCGCATGTCGCGCGAGGTGAGCCCGCGCATCCGCACGCAGACCTGGCCCTTGTCGTCGCACAGGTCGATATCGGTGCGGGTCACCTTGTCGGCAGGCGAGCTGCCTTCCGCATAGCGCACCCAGGCCCACAGCGTGTCGGGGCAAGGCGCAAACAACTCGAGCGACTCCAGCGCGAAGGGCAGCGGCACGGCGCCGGCGCGCGACGCCGCGTCCTGGCCGAAGAGAAGGCCGGACGCCGTCTGCAACGCGGAATCCATCAGGCTCGGATGCATCTCGAAACCCTTGGACACCGAGCGCGGCAGCACCAGGCGCCCGAGCGCCTGGCCGTCGCCGGCAAAGAGCCGTTCGACGCCCTGGTGGCCCGGCCCGAGCTGGAAGCCCGAGGCGGCGAGGAAGGGATAGAGCCTGGCGCCGGCGATCTCGGCGCTGGTGCAGGCTTTGCGCAGTGCGGCGAGATCGAGGCGCGGCGGCGCTTCGGCCTTGTCGAAATGCACCTCGCCCTGGCAATGGCGGGTGACGAGGTCGCCCTCGCCGCCATAGATCTCGAACTCGAACGCGGCCGGCGAACCGTCGTCCCCGGCGCCTTGCGCCGGGCCGAGCGCGATGCGCAGGCTCATATTGTCGGGGCCGTATACGAAGGGCTGGATCCAGACCACCTTCTTCAGCCGCATCGTGCGGCCCGTCATGTCGGTGTCGCTTGCGAGCGAGGCGGCGGCGCGCGCGATCTCGAGATAGGCGACGCCGGGCAGCAGCTTGCGGTCGCGGATGACGTGGTCCCGCAGGAAGAACTCTTCGCCGTTGAAGGTGGAGCGGAAGCAGAGCTCGTTCACGCTGGATACGTTTTCATGCAGCAACGGATGCAGCTTGCCGGCGTGGCGGCCGCCGTTGCCGTGGCTGTCGGACAAGCTCTGGTCGGCCCAGTAGCGCTCGCCCGCGAAAGGATAGGTCGGCGCGCTGATGCGGCGCAGATCGCGCAAGCCCTCGCCGTGCATCTGCGTCCACTCGACGACCGCGCCGCCGGTCCACAGCTTCACCAGCGCCTCGCGGTCGCCGCGCTTGAGCACGTCGGCGACTTCGTCGCGCAGCGCCGCGGCCGTCTCCATGCGCGCGATGGCGCCGCCCGCGAGCCTGCCGCGATGGACGCGCGCCGCCGCCGCATCCTGCGTCTCGAGGAACGCGGCCAGCCGGTCCTCGAGATCGTCGAGACCGGCGGTGACGAGGCCCAGCCGCTCGCCCATCGCGTCGCGCCCGACCTGGAGCGTATAGGCAAGATCGGCGAGGCTGACCTCGCGCGCCTGCTTCAGGAACGCGACCAGTTCCTCGACGCGCGCGAGCAACCGGTTCTCGGTCTTGGCCGAGACGACGATCGCGCAAGGCTCGTGCACCCGAAGCGACGGCATGGCGATGCGCGCGGTCTCGTCCTCGACGAACTCCTCGATGACGAGATGGGCGTTGGTGCCCGTGGCGCCGAACGCGTTCACCGCCGCCATGCGCGGGCGCCCTTCCGCGGGCTGCCAGGGCCTGAGCGCCGTGTTCACGTAGAACGGACTTTCGGCGATCTTGATCGCGGGGTTGATGGTGTCGAAGTTCAAGGTCGGCGGGATCATCCGATGGCGCAGCGCCAGAAGGACCTTCACCACGGAGGTGACGCCGGCGCCGAAGAAGGCGTGGCCGATATTGGTCTTGAGCGAGCCCAGCGCACAGTAGCCCTTCGCGTCGGTGAAGCGGCGGAAGGATTCCGTCAGCGCCTGCACCTCGATCGGATCGCCGAGCTTGGTGCCCGTGCCGTGCGCCTCGACCATGGTGATGTCGTTCGGGTCGATCGCGAACTTCTTGTAGATCTCGGTCTGCAGGCGGACCTGGCTCTTGGCCGAGGGCGCGGTCTGGCCGTTGGTGCGGCCGTCCTGGTTGGTGCCCCAGCCCCTGATGACGCCGTGGATGTGGTCGCCGTCCGACAGCGCGCGCTCCAGCCGCTTGAGCACCAGCGCGCCGACCGCCTCGCCCAGGATGGTGCCGTCGGCGCGTGCGTCGAAGGTCGAGCAGCGCCCGGTCGGCGAGAACAGCAGCAGCTGGCTGGAGGTGACCAAGGCGTTCGGCGTCGCGTTCAGACCGCCGCCGCCCACGATCGCCATGTCGCAATTGCCGAGCACCAGCGCGTCGCAAGCCTGCGCCACCGCGGTCAAGGTCGAGGAACACGCGGTGTCGAGGCTGACCGCCGGACCGATCAGGTTCAGGTGATAGGCGAGCCGCGCCGGCGCATAGGTGTCGGTCGAGGCGAGATAGGTGTCCTCGAAGCGTTGCAGCAGGTTGGGATAGTCGCCCTTGGCGCAGAAATACATGCCGCAGCGCGTGCCGCTCAAGCTCGCGCTCGAATAACCCGCGTCCTCGATCGCGCGCCAGGCTTCCTGCAGGAACAGCCGCGCGCTCGGGTCCATCAGCACGGCCGAGGACGGCGCGATCTCGAAGAAGAACGGATCGAACAGGTCGATGCCCTGGATGAAGGCGCCGCGCTTGACATAGGTCTTGCCGCGCGTCTGCGGCTTAGGGTCGAAATAGTCCTCGATCTGCCAGCCGCGGTCGCGCGGCACCTCGCCGACGCTGTCGCGGCCGTCGCGCAGGTTGCGCCAGAACTCGTCGACGTTGCGCGCATCGGGGAACACGCCGGACATGCCCACGATCGCGATGGGCTCTGTGCCCGTGGCGGCCTCGGCTCCGCTTGCCTTCTGCGCGTCGTGGCGCATCTCGCGCATCCCACCTTGCTTGGAATGCGGAAGTATAAGGAGGCGTTCAGCTACGACGATTGAATCGCTGTGCGCGGTGCAAGCGCGCCTTGCCCGACGCGCAAGGCATCGCAGGCGTCGCGCGCGCGCTTCACGCCGAAGTCATCCCACTGCCAATAATTTGGCGCTTTCGATGCCGTCCTTGAAGTTGACGGCCTTGAGGAAGCGGATGCCTTCCTCGGCGATGTCGTCGCCGATCATGCGCGTGCCTTCGCGCGCCAGCTCGTCGAGATCGACATAGACGCCGTAGAACGCGCGCGTGCGCTCGGTGATGATGCCGGCGTTGAGCAGCGTCTTGGTGAGAACGCGGAAGATGTGCGAGGCTTCCTTCATGTTGTTGCGCGTGGCGGCGTCGGTATAGACGGTGCGGAACTCGGCGATCACGCGGTCGGGATCGAGCCCGAACTCCTCGTAGAGATCGCGCTGCTCCGTGGGCGCGACGAGGTTGAACAGCAGCGCCTGGAAGCAATGCGCGGCCCAGTATTCGATGATGGTATGCTCCTTGGCCGAGAGCTTGGGCACGGTACGGTCGGCCCAGATCTTGCCGAACTTGTGATGGAACGCCTCGTCGGTCATGACGAGCTGCACCAGCCTTCTGCCCAACGGATCGCGGAGCTTCTGATAGAAGGTCGCGAGCGCGCCCATCGCCAGGCCCTCGACCAGCATCTGCATTCCGACGATCTTCTTGTAGACGGCGGGCGACGCCACGACCTCGACCAGAAGGCCTTGCAGCGCCGGGCTGCAGGGCGCGGGCCGTCCCCAGCGCGCCTTGATGTACTTCGCGAAGGCGGTGACGTGGCGCGCCTCCTCGCGCACCTGGTTGGCGGCGTATTCCTGCGCCCCGGGATCGAGCAGGACGTGGCAGAGCGACGCCGACAGGTTCAGCGCGCCCTGCTCGCCGTGCAGGATCGACGAGAACATGCGGTGCACCGAGGCGTTGACGAAGCGCACGCGCTGCCGGCGGTCGGACAGATGGTCGGAGACGTACTTCGTGTTGAGCGCGCCGATCATCTCGTCGGGCAGCAGCGCCTCGTTTTCCATGTCGAAGGGGAGATCGTAGTCGATGTATCGCGGATCGAGCGGATCCCAGAAATGATCGTGGCTTGCGGCGATGATGCGGTCGAAATCGCCGGAGCGCCGGCCGTAGCGGTCGAGGTCGAGCATCGAAGCGAAATCGTCCGGCGGCACGGCGTCATAGACCGCGTCCTTGGTGATGTTGCCGTCTTTCATCCGCGTCTCCGCCGTCCAAGCCCCGGCATCAGTGAACCAGGGGCACGAATTTCTGCAGCTTGCCGACGGCGGTGCGCTTGAGCTCGGCCACCTCCTCGACGGTGATCTCGGGCTCGCGCAGGCCGTAGCGCGCGAAACCTTCGGCGATGCGAAGGCGCAGCCTGCCGGCATCGACCGGTCCCGCCTGGCGATAGAGCAGATGCGCGCCGCGCGCCGTCTGGCGCAGCTGGTATTCGATGACGCTCGGCTGCTCCAGCACGGCGAGCTCGAGCGCCAGGGGGTGGACGAACATCGAGCCGTAGTGGAACAGCTCGAAGGCGCGGCCGTGCACCTGGCGGACCTTGCGATAGGCCGAGCCGCAGGGACAGGGCGCATCGTCCATCTCGAAGATGTCGTCGATGTGATAGCGGATGATCGGCATCGCCTTGTTGAACAGGTTGGTGAGATAGACGCCGTGCGAACGCTCTCCCGGCTTGACGGGCCGGCCCGCCGCATCCACCGGCTCGAGCACGACGAGGTCCTCGCTGACGTGGAAACCGCCGTCGGCAAGCGCGCAGGGGAACGAGCCCGCGCCTTCGCTCGTCGCCCAACAGGTGAGCACGTCGGCCTTGGGCCAGGTCTTCTGGGTCAGCTGGCGGCCGCCGTCCGACAGATGCTCGGAGCCGAAGAAGACGATGTGAGGCGAAATCTTGAGCTCGCCTGCTGCTGCGGCGGCGGCCAGCGCCGGCACGCGCGTCGGATAGCAGACCAGGATGTGCGGGTCGAGCGCGTTCAGCTCGGGAACCAGCTCCTCGATCGTGCGCCACGCCGAAAGACGCTTCGTCGGGTTCATCGGGTTGGAGAACAGCCGGCCCATGACATAGGAGCCGTGCGAGGACTGTTCGGCGACGACCGCCGCGGTGCGATAGGGCCGGCCCGCGGATTCGAACTGGCGGACCGCCAGCCGCGCCAGCGAGCGGCTCATGCCCCGGCTCATGCTCGCCCAGTTCACGGCCATCGATGCCCAGTCGTAGACGAACAGGCCGGGACGTCCGCCCGTGCCCCCCGAAGCCAGCAGCGTGTGATCGCCCCAGATGTAGAACTGATCGCGCGCCTCGCGCAGCACCGCCTCGGCGCCCTTCCTGGTCGCGCCGGGCACGGTCACGATCTCGTCCCAGTTGTCCATGAGATCGCTCTTGGTCATGACCGGGAAATCGTCGAGATCCGCCGGCGTCGCCCGCTCCGCGTCGATATGGGCGAGGCGCCGCGCATGCCAGGGCGAATGCGCCTTGGCGTGGCGCAGCAGATTGCGCAAGCTCTTGGTGCGATGGGCATCGATCTGCTCGCGCGGCCACGACATGCGGCCGATCAGATGCGGCATCGCCGTCACGTGGAAGGCGTAATGCGCCGCCCGCTGCGACTCGAAGTCGGCGCCTTTGACGTAATCCATGCTCGATCCCTCGGGCCCCTCTAGTGGATTCTCTCGTTCATGCCGGGCCGCAGCAGCACTCCGACGACGTCCAGCAGGAGGTCGTAGGCATCGCTGCTCTCCGACACGATGACCGATTGCTGCGACGCGATGCCGATGTCGGCGAAGTCCCGGTAGATCACGCGCACGTCGCCTGCGCCGATGGTGAGCACCGCCTGCTGGCGGAAATGGGGGACGGATTCGCCCTTGCAGGAGAGGATGTAATCCTTCTCGTCCGCGAGCGACGAGGTGCCGACCGCGATCTCGAGGCTCACATGCAGCCCGACGATGCCGAGCTCTTCGTTCACGCTCGCCAAAGCGTCGTAGAGCATCTCTTCAACTTTGGCCATGGCCGCTGTCCCGCCGGGCGCGTGCGCGTCCCTTGAATCCAAAGCTACGCGCGCTGCCGCACGAGACAAACGATGCGGGCATGCATCGCGGCGGACACGCGTGACCGCGATGCAACCCCGACAAGAACCATGCATATGGCGTGTCGGAATCTGACGAAGCGTCACATTGGGCACCGATGCGGACTGTGCTCTAAGAGCCATCGCAACAGCCGCCGGAGCATTCATGCCCGCTCCCGATCTCGAGCATGTTCAGATGTCGGCGGCGGAGCGCGCCAGACTGGACGGCGAGCTGCGCGCCGCTCGCGCCTATTTCGAGCTCGGCATGGGGGGCTCGTCGCTGATGGCGGTGCGCGCGGGCATCGCCGAGATGGTCTCGATCGATTCCGACGCGAGCTGGGTGGAAGCGGTGCGGGCGCATCCGGAGATCGCGCCGCGCCTGGCCGACGGCAGCATCGCCCTTCTGCACGCCGATATCGGTCCCGTGGCCGATTGGGGGCGCCCGGCCGACCGCAGCGCGTTGCGCAAATGGAGCGCCTATCTCTCGACCGGATGGGCGGAATGGGCGCGGCGCGGAGCGATGCCCGACCTCGTCTTCGTCGACGGCCGCTTCCGCGTGGCGTGCTGCCTTTCGGTCGCGGTGGCCTGCGCGCATCTGCCGACCGAGAAGGCCCCGCGCGTCCTGCTTCACGACGTCGACGACAAGCGCGCCTATTACCGCGACGCGCTCGAGCTGCTGGAGCAGGTCGATGTCGTCGAGACGCTGCTCGTCATGCGGCCGCGCCGGGACGTGTCCGCCGCGCTCGCGCTCAGCCGCCTGCTGGAGCGCCAGTTCGATTTCACCTAGAGGCCTTTATTGGAGTGCGGGAAGGGCCGGTCGGGCACCGCGCAGCCCAGGAACGCGCACAGCTCGGCCCAGCCCTCCCCCGCGAAGACGTCGAGCTCCAGGAGCTTGCCGGCGGGCTTGTCGCGGAAGAAGCCCCGCACGCGCCGCTCGAAGCTCAGATGCGCCGCGGCGAAATCCGTTTCGTTGAGATAGAGGCCGAATTCGATCGCTGCGCGCGACAGCCCGAACGGCACCGTTCCCCGATCGAGCTCCCGGCCGATGCCGGCGATGCCGGATGCGCGGTGCCAGAACTCGTAATGCCTGGTGACGGACGCCTTCCACCCCTCCAGCGGCCGTTGCGTCCAGACGAAGCGCGCGTTGGGATACTGGTAGTAGAGCTTCTCGAAATCCTGGGCGACGCTGATGTCGGTGCAGGCGCCGAACAGATAGACGTCGGTGGGACCGATCAGCTGATAGGTCAGCGGGTTGGTCCAATGCGCCGCGTCGATGCCAACGATCCCGAGCGCCTCGGTCAGCGACTGCGTTCCCGTCCGCGACAGACCGATGCCGAAGACCTTGGGCTCGGCGAAAACCCCGCGGCGGGGTTTCGCCAGGCGCGCTCGCACGCGCGCCAGCAAAGGCAGGTTGTCGTTTCCGGCGAGCGCATCGCGCAGCGCATCGAACCGCCGCTCGAATTCCGAAAAGCGCTCATGCGCGAGCAGGAGCCTCAGCTCGAGCTCCGGCGACACCGCCCGTGCGGCGCCAAGAAGCTGTTCCCACAAGGGGCCGCGCGAGCCCGCTTCGACGATCTCGCCGATGGCGCGGAACAGCACGTCGATCTCTTCGGCCGTCGCGGCGCGCGGCACCGCGAGCAGCAGGCGCTGCCGCGCGCGCTCGTAGTCGCCGAGCCGCGAGAGCAGCCGCATCCCTTCGATGAGGTCGGGGTTCCCGCCGTCGACGGGGAAGCGCGCCTCGATCTCTTCGGAAAGCTCGTCGTGACGGGCCGCGGTCCGGCCCGCCTGGTGCGCATGATCGATCGCGGCCTGGATCCTGGCTTTGGCGAAGCCGTCCGGTTCGCGCTCGTCCAGTTGACGCAGCAGAAGCTCGGCCTCGGCGTAGCGGCCGAGCTGCCTGAGCGCCTGGGCTTTCGCGGCCTTCCATTGCGGCGCGCGCGTGTCGGAAAATTTCTCCAGGCAGAGCGTCCAGAGCGAGAGCGCGCCGGCCCAGTCCTTCCTGGCTTGCGCCAGCCGCGCCAGCCCGATCATGCCGTCGGGAAGATGTGCGAACCGCTCCGCCAGCGAAACATAGTCGCGCCCGGCCTCGGCATGGCGTCCCGCCTCGAGCAGCGCGCGCGCCTTGTTGGCCAGCCAATGCGGCTTCTCGCCGAACCTCGCGATGCAGGCCGTCCAGAGCTCGACGGCTTCGGACCAGCGCCGTCCGGCGGCGGCTTCGCGGGCCGAGGCGACCAAGGTACGCGGCGTCGGCTCCTGCGCCGCATCGAGAAGGCCGGCCAAGCCCAGGATCTGCGCGAGCGGCGGCAGCTTGCCGAGAACTTGTCCGTCCTCGCCCAGGATCATCACCTCTCCCGTGCCGAGCACATCCAGACCGAGCGCGAAGCTGTTGTCGCCGCCTTCGAAGCTCGCATCGTCCGGATCGGGCAGGTCGGCCTTGGCGACCACGTCCAAGGTCAGATCTTCGGCATAGGCAAGCGACAGCCGCTGACGCCGGCCGTCTTTCCAGAACATCAGCACGGCGCGGCACATGCCGTTTTCGATGCGCGGGCGGGCGATCAGGAAGTGCGTGCGGTGCGACGCGAACACGCCGACGGGCGAGCGCGCCGCCTCGACTCCCGTGGCAGGATTGAAGACCGAGACCCTGGCCACTCTGCCGTCGGCGCAGAACGGCGCGAGGTCGAGCTCGAAGGTGCGCGGCCGTCCGGTTTCGGCGGGCGGATTTGCGATCGTCCAAGCCGTCCTGTCGTCGACCTGGACCTTCACGGCGACGTCGGAGTCCGCGCCGTGCACCGCGCCCAGCAACCGGCCCGCCGCATTGACCAGCCACAGTCCGGCACGATAGTCGCGCGTTCCTTGCCGGACGCTGCCGCTGAACAGAAGCTGGCCGTCGCGTTCGATCTCGACGGTCGCGGCCGCGCCCAGCGCTTCGGGAACCTCCACCGGAATGCAGATCCAGCCGGCGCGGCCGTCGAAGGGATAGGCGGTCTCCACCGTCTGCGAGCCGCTGAAGACGAGCGTGAGCGGCTGGATCGTGTTCGCGAGCTTGCGGCGCTCGAACTCGGTGAACGCGCCGCTGCGTATGGCGGCATAGCCCAGTCCGTCGAACAGGCAGAACTTCGCAAGCCCCTGGATCGCATTGCGGTCGAAGAGATGCTCGGGCAGTTCGCCCGCCGGACGGAAGATGCCCGGGTCGACGCGCGGCGCCGGATCGACGAAGCCGCTGCCGCCGGTCTCAGGTGCCGCGAGCGCACGGTCGAGCGCCTGCGCCAGCCGCGTGTAGAGATCGGCAGCCGGCAGCTCGGCTTCGGCCGGGCTCATAGGACGACCGCTTCGAGGCGCAGTCCCGGGCGCCGGGGGCCGCGCAGATCCTGCGCGTGCGCGCCGAGCGTCCAGGTGTGGCTTGCCTGGTCGGCACGACGGACCTGGACGAAGTTGAAGGGATCGCCCGCAACGATCCGGTCGCCGCGCTCGCGCGCGAGGAAAAGGAACGCCCGGTCCTCGCCGCCGCGGCCGTCTTCGGCGAAGTAGCGCTGCCGGTTGCGCACGATCAAGGTGCCCCCGCCCAGATGCGCCGAAGCACGGTCGCGATGGCCGAAATTGCGCGCATAGACGCAGTCGCGCTCCTCGATGTAGTTGAAGATCGCGGCTTTGCCGGCGATGTCGAAATCCAGATATTTGCGCTGGAGCATCTGATCTTCGAGGTAATGGGGGCCGTAGATGTCGTCGTCGTCCCACTTCGCCCAATACTCCGTGGCGGCCCGGTCGATGCCGTAATTCATGCAGTAGCCGATGGTCTTGTCCTGGGGCACGTGGCAAAGGCGCGCGTTCGGCGTGTCGCCGATCGCCTTCGCGATCTCGTCCGGCACCGGCACGCCGTTGACGACCACGGTGAGCTGTGCGTGCGCATAGGTCTGGCGGCGGAACATGGCGAGCGCGAAGCCGGCGAGCTCCGGACGCTTGGTCGGCATCACCACGTTCACGGCGGCCCTCGGCGGTTCGCTGTAGCGCGGCGCGAGGTTCACGGCGGCGAAGATCGTCTCCAGCCGCTCGAACAGGGAATGGTTCGCCACGACCTCGCGCCAGGCGCGGTGCGCCGCTCCGGCGCGGCCGACGTCGTCTTCGCAGACCTGCGCGAGCGCCGCCGCGTCGCAGCCGTCGCGAAACACCAGCGCCTTGCACGCCGCCGCTTCGCGCGCGCGCCGGCGGAAATGTTCCGGCCGCTTGCGGCGCAGCGCCTCGGGAAGGAAGACGCCGTAGGCCATCTTCGTCATCCAGGCGCGCTCGGCCGTCTCGACATGCCCGATGAACCGCCTGCGCCACGGGGCGGAGAGCTTCATGTCCGGGACCTGGTAGCGATAGGACGAGTCGATCAGCCAGGTGTTGAACACAAGGAAAGGATCGAGCGCCTGCCACGGCGCGGCCGCGTCCGAAAGCTCGTGCGCGCCGTCGACCAGGAAGCGGAAATACGGCGCATCCGCGTCCATGCTCTCGTCGCGCAGCGGATTGAAGAGCTTGACGTTCACGCCGGCTTCAAGCGCCGGCGCATCGCCGGCGCCCGGCGGCATGAACACCGCATCGACGGCGTCCTTGAGATGAAGCATGGCCGCGGCGGCTTCGGCTTCGCCGGTGAGCCAGAGCACGGACGGCACGCCGCGCGATCTGTAGAGCGCGATCGTTTCGCGCAGCGGTGCCGCGTCTTCAGGGTTCAGCAGCGCCTCGCGCCAAGCCTCGCCCGCGCGCGGCCAGTCGCCGCCGATCAACAAGATATCCGCCTCCGGCCGGGCGCCCCCGGGCGCGAGCGTCTCCAGCCCGACGAACGATCTGAGATCGGAGCCGAGCTCCTCGGAACCGATGAAGGCGACAGGATTGGCGAGCTTCAGCGAACCGGACGGCGCGCTCGCATGGCAGGCGATATGGTCGCGCAGGCGAGGATTGACGAAGGACGGCTTGAGCGCGGGCCGCGCATGCCACGCCATGTCCTGCGAGGACGATTCCCCTGAAGCCCCCACGACGATCCCGCCAAGCCTGTAAACCTGATCCCAAGGCGCGTAAGTTTTAGGCGAGGCGCTCAACCTTGACCAGAGCTTCTTGCGTTTCAAATCCGACGTTCGAGACGCAGGGGCAGCGACGCGAAATCGTTCCAATCGGGACTGTCGCCGCGCACCGCGTCGCCGGCCGCATGGATAACCATATCCGTCGCCAGCCGCTCGATCAGGATGCGCGCTTCCATTCGCGCCAGCGGCGCGCCGATGCAGGTATGCGCGCCGAAGCCGAAGGCGAGCGTCGGCGGACCGGCGCGGTCGATATCGAAGCGGTCGGGATCGGGATAGGCGCCGGGGTCGCGATGGGCGCGCTCCAGGTCGACGACGAGATTCACCCCGGGCGGAATCTCGCGATCGGCGAGACGAAGCGTGTCCGCGGTTCGCCGGCCGACAAGCCGTTTCAGCGGGGGTCGCGTGCGCAACGTCTCGTTGACGAAGCCCGCGATGCGGGCCGGTTCGGCGCGCAACCGCGCCTGGAGCGCCGGGACCGAGGCCAAAATCTCCAGGGCGCTTGCGATGAGGCCCGCGGTCGTGTCGACGCCGGCCATGGTGAGGAACGCCAGGCGCGCGAGCTCGTCGTGCCGCTTTCCGGCCGCCCGCAGGAGCTCGACGATTCCCGTCGCCGCCTCTTCCATCGCGCGCAGCTCGCGCAGCGGCGTCACGTCGCGGTGCCAGACGGCGGAGACCTCGCGGACAAGGGCGCCGCAGGCTTGCACCTGCTCGACGCCCAGCCCCAGCGCCTGCGCGACGACGCTCGCAGGAAGCGGTGCCGCGATCGTCCGTACGGCATCGAACGGGGGCCCGTCCGCGAGCGGCGCCAGCATGTCCTGGACCAGGGCCGCGATCGCCTGCGGCGTCCAGCGCCGCGCGGTCTCGGCCATCATCGCCTTGAGCGCCGCGCGCGCCGCATCATGCGCGGGCGAATTCTGGAACGGATGGGAGCTGCCCAGGAGAAGGACCAGGTTGGCGAAGGCGCCGTCCATCCGCGCCGAAAGCTTCTCGAGGTCGCGCGCGATCTCGACCAGGCCGACCGCCTCGCTCTTGAGCACCAGCGCGACGTCGCCATAGCGCGCGATGTGCCAGGCCCGCTCCTTGTCCAGCCAGCGCGGCGGGCCGGCCGCTGCCGCCGTCATCCCCATGGCGCCTTGTCGAGGACGGCCGCTATAAGCATGGGCGGGCATCGGAGCGGCGCGTGGACGGGCAATTCGATTCGATCGTGCATGTGGTCTCGAGGCATGCAAGCCGGAAGAGCGCGCACGACGCTATCATCTTCCTGGCGCGCGGCGAAACCGAAACCGAACGCGTGAGCTATGGCGCGCTCGAGGCGCGGATCGCCCGCCATGCCGGCCGCCTCGCGCGCTTCGCAGGACAAGCCGTCGTCATCGCGACGCCGCCGGGCGGCGATTTCGCATCCGTGTTCCTGGGCGCGCTGCGTGCCGGCGCGGTCGCCGTGCCGGTCCCGCTGCCCGACACGGAAAAGAACCGGAGCCGGTTCGCATCGGTGCTGGGCGATGCGCGGCCCGCCGCCGTCGTCACCGCGCAGGACTGGGTCGCGCGCGTCGCTGCCGTTGCCGGGAGCGCGACGATCCTGACCCCCGGCGACCTGGATGGCCCGGCCTCGGCCCTGCCCGCGGTCGACCCGGCGCAGCCGGCCTTCGTGCAATACACCTCGGGCTCGACCAGGACGCCCAGGGGCATCGTCGTCACGCATGGGAACCTGATGGCCAACCAGCGGATGATCCGCACCGCGTTCGGCACCGGCCCCGGCATCGTCGGCGTGAACTGGCTGCCGCACTTCCACGACATGGGCCTGATCGGAACCGTCCTCCACCCCCTGTACCTGGGAGGCACGGCCGTGCTGATGCCGCCGTCCGCGTTCATCCAGAAGCCTGCCCGCTGGCTCCGCGCGATCGAACGATACCGCGCCGACACCGCCGGCGGGCCGTGCTTCGGCTTCGAGCTCTGTACACGGACGATCTCCGACGAGCAGGCCCGCAGCCTGGACCTGTCGTCCTTGAAGGTCGCGTTCTGCGGCGCCGAGCCGATCCGCGCGCAGGCGCTGGACGCCTTCGCGGAGCGCTTCGCGCCGGCGAGGTTTTCGCCAAGCGCGTTCCTTCCCTGCTACGGCCTCGCCGAAGCGACGCTGATCGTCTCGGCCGCCGAGCCCGGCCGAGGCATCCGGCGAAAGCGCCTGCCCGCCTTGGGAAGCGGCGCGGCGCGCGACCATGTCTCCTGCGGCCGGCCCGTCGAAGGCGGCGCGCTCGCCTTGCGTCATTCGAACGGGGGCGCGGGCGAGATCTGCGTCGGCGGCCCGCATCTGGCAGCAGGACACTGGGACGGCACGCGGCGGACCGCCGTCCCGTTCGCGGATATTTTCGCCGAAAGCGGAACGATCTATCTTCCGACCGGCGACATCGGCGCCTTGGTCGACGGGGAGCTGTACGTCGTCGACCGTCTGGGAGATTTCCTGATCCTCTATGGCGCGAAGATCCATGCCGCCGACGTCGAGGCGACCGCGCGGGACGAAGCGGCCGAGATCCGGGCCGCCTGCGCCTTCGCCGCGGACGACGGCGCGCGCGAGCAGCTTGTCGTGCTGTGCGAGGTCGACAGGCGCGCGCTCGCGGCCGCGGCGGCGCTTGCGCCGCGGCTGGCCAGGCGCATCGCCGAGGCCCACGGCGTCGTGCCGCAAGTCCACTTCGCCGCCCATGGCGCATTGCCGCGGACGTCGAGCGGGAAGATCCAGCGCGCCGCCGGCAGAACAAAATTCTTGTCGGGCGAACTCGGCCTCCATAAGGTCGAGACGACCGCCGCAAATCCCGTTTCCCATGCAGAATGATCCGCACGATATCGATCCCGCCCTCTTGCGCAGCTGGATGGTGAAGTACATCTGCGGCGTGCTGGGCCTGGATATCGCGACCTTCTCCACCAGCGACCGCTTCGACGTCTATGGCCTGGATTCGGTGGAGGCCGTCATCATGGCCGGCGTGATGGAGGAGGAGTTCCAGGTGATCGTCGACCCGCACCAGTTCTTCGACACGCCGAACGTCGACGCCTTCGTCGCGGCCTTCACCGCGCGCGACGCGGAATGACGCGGCTTTCGCTCGTCGTCGTCTCCTACGAGATGGCGCGCGAGCTGCCGCGCACCCTGCTGTCGCTGTCGCCCGCCCATCAGGGCGTGGAACCCGGCGAATACGAGATCGTCGTCGTCGACAACGCCTCGCGCACGCCGCCGCGCGCCGAGGACTTCGCCCATCTCGGCGCCGATCTCAGCGTGCTTCGTTGCTCGGCGCCGTCGCATTCGCCGGTGCGCGCGATCAACGAAGGACTGGCCCAGGCGCGCGGCGCGCTGATCGGGGTGTGGATCGACGGCGCGCGCATGGCCTCGCCGGGACTGATACGCGCCTGCGCCGCCGCGGCCGCGCTGCATCCGCGCCCGGTGGTCGCCACGCTCAACTATCAGCTCGGTCCCGACCTGCAGCGCATCAGCAGCGCGCAAGGCTACGATCGGGCCCGGGAGGACGCGTTGCTCGACTCCATCGCATGGCCCGGCGACGGTTATCGCCTGTTCGAGATCGCGACGGCGGAGACCCGCGGCGGGCCTTTGGGCGCGATGCTGGAGAGCAACGCGCTGTTCCTGCCCCGCGCCTTGTGGGACGAGCTGGGCGGCTATGACGAAGGCTTCGCGGAGCCCGGCGGCAGCGTCGTCAATCCCGATACGCTGATCCGCGCGGTGGAGCTGCCCGGCACGCAGCTCATCCGCGTATTGGGCGAAGGCACCTTTCATCAGATCCACGGCGGCCTGAGCACCAGCACCCAGGATCGCGCGATGAACATGCTGAAAGAGGGAAGCCGCACCTATCTGCGCCTGCGCGGCAAGCCGCTGATGCCGGTGCGCTTTCGCGGCTGGACCTACGATTCGCGTACCGGCGCGGTCGAGCGCTAGACACCCAGCTGCTCCAGGAGAAGCTCGAAGCTGCCGTCGCCGATCATGTGATCGACGACGAAGTGGTCCTCGACCCCGGGGACAGCGGTCAGCGTCACGCCGGGAAGCCCTTCCAGCCGGCGCGCCTGGGCCGCGTCTTCCCTCGCGCCCTGGCCGTAGAACTGGATGAAGCGCGTCGGCCAGGGCTTCGACAGCACCGGCACCAGATCGAACGGCAGTTCGCCCTCCTGCTCTATCTGCGCCTTGACGAAGAAGTTCGGGTTCCAGGCCGAGACGCGCGTGTCGTCGAAGAACTCGGTCATCGCCGTCGGCCCGGAGAACGACACCGCGACATCGGCGCCCACGAGCGCGCCGGTGCGCAGCGCCGAGAACCCGCCCGAGGACGAGCCCATCGCGATCGTGCGTTTCGCGCCCAGCTCCGCGACCATCCGCTTCAGCGCGGCGACGGTATCGGCTTCGTCGTCGCCGAGCGAAGAAATGCCGCGAAGATAGGCGCGTTTTCCGAAGTCGCGCAGATAGACGACGTTCATCCGATGGGCGGCGAACAGCGTGTCGAGGAAGGCGAGCGGCAGATTGCCGAAGGCGATTCCGGTGGTGAGCAGCACGGTGGCGCGCGCATCCGCGCTCCGGGCGACCTGCACTTCCAGCGTCCGGTCGTCCTTGAGGCGCGAGCCGGCGAGCCAGTCCTTGGGCGCGCGCGCGCCGAGCGCCTTCTTCACGGGCAGCGCGAGGATCGAGACCGGATGCTCGAACGGCTTCTTCAGCATCTCGAAGCCCTCTGCGGCGTCGCGCGAATGCAGCGCGGCCAAAGCGAGCTGGAAGCGCAGCCGGTCGTTCCTGGCCCATGCGCCTTCGGCACCGCGGCGGATGGCGCCGAAGAGCGCGTCGTAGCGCTGCGGCGCCACGGGCAGGCGGTTGAGCCGGTAGACCAGCATCCAGTCCTGCGGCCAGCGCCCGACCGCCATCTCGAACACGTCCGCCGCGCGGTCGAACTTGCGCGCGCGCTGCAGCATCATCGTGAGGCGGCGATAGACGTCGGCATGCTCGGGATGGCGCTCGAGCCATTCCTCGAGCAAGACGATCGCGTCGTCGAGTCTTCCGCACAGCGACAGGAGGTCGGAGAGCAGCATGGCGGCGTGCAGCACCAGCCGGCCTTCGGCGCGCGCTTTCTCCAGCAGCTCGATCGCGGCTTCGAACTTCCCCGCCTCGGTGCGCTGAACGGCGAGCTTCGACTCGAAGCGGAAGATGCCGCTTCTGGCGCCCACGAGCTTGAGCAGGCGCGCGGCCTCTTTCTGGTCGGGCCGCTTGAGAAGCGCTTCGAGCACGGGCTCGCGCAGCTTGTCTTCGGCTTCGGCACGCGAGACGCGGCGCGCGACGGCGAGCGCTCCATCGAGCTCGAGCGGCGCGCCGCCCAATAGCTCCACGAGGCGCGGGCTCGCCCACACCGCCAAGGCCTGGTCGTCGAGCAGATCGGCATAGTACAGCGCCGCATCCGTCCGGGCGGTTCGCGCGAGAACCTCGCCCTTCAGCAGGCGCAGCTTGGAATGGCCGGGCCAGCGCGCCAGCGCGGTCTCGAGCTCGGCCGAAGCTTCCGCCACCGCGCCGCGCGCGAGCCCGGCGGCGACGGCGTCGTGGATCTGCATGGCCGAAATCGGCGCTTTGTCCTGGGCTTCGTTGTCCATATGATCGTCCCGCGCGACCTCGATTGTAGCGACATGCCTTTGAAGAAACAAAGCGCCCGCCGCATACTTCTCAGCGGCATGTTCGACATGCGCAATTTCGGCGATCTGATGTTTCCGCTGATCGCGCGCCAGGCCCTGGCGCCGTTCGACCTGGAGATCGTGGCGGTGTCGCCGAGCGGAGCCGAGACCGGGTTCGACGACGCCATGGCGTCGATCCCGCTTGCGCAGATGATGGCCGGCGAAACGCCCGCGCATGGCATCGCGGTCGGCGGCGGCTACATGATCCATACCCACAAGATGCATTTCCTGGAGGAATATGCCCGGGACGCGCTTTACGACGTCGCCGGCCCCGGCCTGTGGCTGGGCGCCACGCTGGCCGCCGCCGTCCGCGACGTCCCCATCGCCTGGAACGCGCCCGGCGTGCCGCATCCCTTCGCGAGCCATCAGCATGCGCTGATCGGCGCGGCGCTTCGGGCCGCCGATTACCTCTCGCTGCGCGACCGCGGCAGCCTGGAGCTGCTCGAGCCGCAGGCGGATGCCGAAGTCCACATCGTGCCCGATCCCGTCGCGGCCATCGCACGCCTCTGGCCGCGCACCATGCTGGAGGCACGGTTCAGGGCGATGCTCGAGCGCAAAGGCGCGGACACGCAGGCGCAGACCGTCGCGCTGCATTTCCGCAACCGCTCCCTCGCCAGGCTCGGCGTGCCCGCCGCGGCGGCGATGATCGACGACTTCGCCGCCGCGCAGGGCCTGACCCCGATGCTGCTCGCCGTCGGCCAGACCCATGCCGACGACGTGCTGGCGCGCGAGATTTCGGGCGCGATGAAGGGCCCGCATCTGGTGCTGGACGATCCCAAGAGCCTGATCGAGATCGCGGCCGCGATCGCGTGGAGCAAGCTCTATATCGGCGCGTCGCTGCACGGCTATGTGACGGCGGCCGCTTATGGCGTGCCCGGCATCCTGGTGGCGCAGCCGTCATACCGGAAGTTCCAGGGCTTCCTCGACCATACCGGACGCGCCCAGGATCTCGTCAAGGATTGGGCCGAGGCCTTCGCCAAGGCACGCGACGTCCGGGGCACGCCGCTGCCGGCTTCGGTCCTGGCCGCGCTCGACCTTCATTGGCGGCGCATGGCGCAGGCGCTTTGCGATCCGGCGCCGAAGCGCGCGGCGCGCCAGGCATTCCGGCGGGCCTGCGCGCAGGAGCCCGTGCCGGCCTGGGCGAAAGGACCGCGCCCGTGAAGCGGCTGAGCAGCGAGCAGGTCGCGCGATATGAAGAAGGCGGCATCGTCTTTCCGCTTCGGCTGTTTTCAGCCGACGAGACGGTGGGGTTCCTCGCGCGCCTCGAAGCCATCGAGGCCGCGCGCGCCGGACGCCTGCCGCCGTCGCTGAACGCCAAGCCGCATCTGCTGATCCCCTGGGCATGGGACATCGTGCACGATGCGCGCGTGCTGGACCCGGTGGAAGACCTGCTCGGTCCCGACCTGCTGTGCTGGGCGACGAGCTTCATCGTCAAGAACGCGAACGACCCGCGCTACGTCGCCTGGCACCAGGACGCGACCTATTGGGGACTGTCCGAGCCCAAGGCGGTGACGGTGTGGATCGCGCTGACGCCGAGCACGCCCGAGAACGGCTGCGTGCGCATGCTTCCCGGCACCCATCGCGTGCCGCTGCCGCACACGGATTCGGCCGACCCGAAGAACCTGCTCGGCCGCCGCGAGATCGTGGCGTCGCGGGTCGACGACGACGCGGCCGTCGACGTGGTGCTCGCGCCCGGCGAAGCCTCGCTGCACGACGCGCTGATCCTGCACGGCTCCAATGCGAACCGAAGCGGCGGCCGCCGCATCGGCTTCTCGGTTCGCTATATCCCCGCGTCGGTGCGCCATGCGGGAGAGGCGCGCAACTCGGCAACCCTGGTGCGCGGCCGCGACCACGGCACGTTCGATCTGGAGCAGAAACCGGAAGGCGAGTTCGCGCCCGCGGCGGTGGCGCGCCATGCCCAGGTCCTGCGCCGCGCCATGACCACGATCTTCCGCCCATGAGCCCGGGCTTCGAGCGCGACGGGATCGTGTTCCCGGTTCCGGCCTTCGCCGCGGACGAGATCGCCGTGCGCTATGCGGCCCTTCAGGCGCTGGAAGGCGCGCGCGCCGGACGCCTGCCGCCGCTGCTCAACTTCAAGCCCCATCTTCTGGTGCCCTGGCTGTGGGAGCTGATCCGCGATCCGCGCATTCTGGACCCCGTCGCGGAGCTGCTGGGCGAAGACCTGCTGTGCTGGGAGGCGAGCTTCTTCAGCAAGGCGCCGAACGACAAGGCGTTCGTCACTTGGCACCAGGACGCCACCTATTGGGGCCTGACCGAGAACATCGGCGTGACCGCATGGCTCGCCTTCACGCCCAGCACGCGCGAGAACGGCTGCATGCGCGTCATCCCGGGCTCGCATCGGCGCGCGCTCGCGCATGTCGAGACGCCGGACCGCAACAACATGCTGCCCGCGCGCGAAGAGGTGCGCGAGGCGGTGGACGAAAGCCGTGCCGTGGACGTGGTGCTCCGGCCGGGCGAGATGTCGCTGCATCACCCGATCCTGATCCACGGTTCGGCACCGAACACCTCGTCCGAGCGGCGGCTGGGGCTCGCCATCCGCTATATCGGCGCCAGGGTCGCCCAGCGCGGGCCCGAGCGCGGCACGGCGACCCTGGTGCGCGGAAAGGACCACGGCCATTTCGACCTGGAAGAGGCGCCCGAAGCCGAGTTCCACGCGCAGGCGCGCGCCCGCCACGGGGTCCTGCTGCGGCGCTGGATGAAGATCGTGTCGGCGGAAGCGGCGCGGCACGGCTAGCTTCACAGCCTGTGTGCGATTGGGCATAGTCGAACCATGCCGCCAGTCTCGAAGATCGCCCTGGGAATGAAGCCGCTGCGCCGCGACAATCCGTGGCCGGATTTCGGCTATGGCGAGATCGAGCCCTTCTACCTGCCGCTCGACGGCGGCGGGCGCGGCGGACGCGAGATCATCCTGGACGTCATCAAGGAGCGCCGGATCGAGCTGATGGTCGAGATCGGCTGCTTCCTCTGCGGCTCGACGCTGCAATGGCTGCGGTCGTCGGACAAGCTGACCATCATCGGCTGCGATCCCTGGGACAGCAACTGGGCGGCCTATATCGAGAACATGGCGCTGGATCCCTTGCGCGCGCGCACCGTCTACCACCTGAGCGACGAGCAGATCGCGACCATCGTCCACAACATCCGCCGCTTCGGGAATTTCTGCGTCGCGATGAACAACGTGCGGCTCTACAAGGACCGCTTCGTGCCGGTGCGGCGGCGCTCGCCCGAGGTGCTGGGCTACCTGTCGGAGCGCGGGATCGATCCCCAGCTCATCTATATCGACGCCGACAAGAAGCGCGAAGACCTCGACGTCGCCCGCAAGCACTTCCCCAATGCGGTGATTTGCGGCGACGACTGGCTGTGGCCGGACGAGACCGGCAAGCTCGTCATGCAGGAGCACGTGAAGGATTTCGCCAAGGAATACGGCTACGAAGTGCGCAGCGCGCGGCAGACCTGGCTACTCATCGCTCCCTGAGCCGGCGGCGGAACCGTCGTCCTTCGCCAGCAGGTCGTTGAGCGCGCGCAGCAGCGCGCCGACCTCGGCGTGATCCCACTGGAAGAACAGCGAATCGTCGATCCCGGTGGCGTCGGCGAGAAGCCAGTCCTCGGCCAGGCCGAACTGCTCGGCCAGATAGCGCGCCTCCTTGCGGAACAGGGGCGCGGTGCGGCGGATGACGCTCTCCGGCAGGCGGAACTCGGCGCCCTTCAGGTCCTGCAGCACCTGGCGCAGCTTGCGCGAGGTCTTGTCGGCGCCCGCGCCGTTCAACGCCAGCAGCGCTTTTGCGGCCAGCAGGCTCACCGACGGATTGAGCATGCGCTCGGAGCTTTGGGCCGGCGCAAAGTCCAACCCGATCTCAGCCAGAACCTCGCGCGCCTGTGCCACGATGTTGCGCGACAGCGGCAGAACCCGCACCCGGTCGCGCCCGAAATGCTCGATCCAGGCATCGAGGCGGCGATAGCGGATCAGCACCTTGTCCTGGAAGTCGAGACCGAGATCGCCGACGGCGAGCGTCGAACGCAGGCGCTGCTGAGTCGCCGTCGCCATGAACTCGGCCGGCGGACGGACCCAGCAGAGCACCAGCGCGTCCGCGTCACGCCCGCGCAAGTGCTCGGCCAGCTTCTTGACGTCCCGCGCCGGGAAGGTCCACAGCACTTCCGCCGAAACGAAGCCGGTGCGGTCGCCGAGCCCGTCCACGAAGCGGTCGAAAGCGGCGAGCGCCTCCTCGGCGCCGGACGCCGTGCCGTCGCGCTGGAACCACATCGTGCCGCGCGCGATCCGCGCCGGATCGGCGAAGGCCATGAAGATGGGCTCGGAGTGGTTCTCGGCCGCGCTCCAATAGTCGAGCCCGGCCGCGAGCGCATTGTCGCGATTGGCGGCGAGCCAGCGCTGCAGCGAGGTCGTGCCCGCTTTGGGCATGCCGATATGGAGGATGACCTTGGGTCGCCCCGACGCCTGGGGCGCGGGCGCCGCTTCGGCCGTCATCGCCGGCCCGCCCGCAACGCGCACGGGCCGCGTCGTGGGCCGCACGTGATGGAAGACCGTGTGGCTGGAGATCCCCGACCACGCCTCTTGCGGGATCGCGGCGCGCTCGAGCTCTTCCCGCGCGAACAGCTCCAGCGGCTCGACGTGGTGGCGCTCGCTCCTGCCCCAGACGCGGTCGAGCATCGACGGCAGGTCGCGGCGGCCGAAGATGCGCATATGATCGTGCTGGCCGAACAGCATCGAACGCTCGGCATCGGAAAGATCGTCGGACAAATCCTCGCGCGTCTCCTCGCCGCTGACGGGCACGGAGAGGAAATGGTGCCCGCCGGGCTTCAGGATGCGCTCGAACTCGCCCAGGACCTCTTCCGGGCTGCCTTTGAGGTGCTCGAGCACGTGGCTGTGCAGGATCACGTCGAAGCAGCGGCTGGGCAACTTCACCAGGTCGGCGCACAGATCGATGGCGCGGATGGTGGTGAAGGTGCTGTTGTAGCGCGCCGCATCGACGTCGCAGGCGAAGTAGCGCTCGCCCTGGAGCTCCGCGAAGCGCTTGGCGAGCGGAAGCTCCGGCGCCACATGCATCACGCGAAGACCGGGGCGGAACAGGCCGTTCCTCTCCAGGATCAGCCAGAGCAGCCGCGTGCGTTCCATCGCCTGGCAGCTGGCGCAGCGCGCGTTGTCGCGGCCGTTGAAGGCCAGGAACGCAGCCGACTTGCAGATCGGGCAGCGCAGGTCCATCAGGCGAGCTTGCGTGTGAGGAAGGTTGCGGCGACGTAACAGCGGTCGAGCATGCCGTGGCGCCGGATCACCTGTGTCCTGGAACGGCCTTCGGCGTCGATCGTATCGACCAGATCGGCGCCGAAATCGGTGTAGACGATGCAGGGCGTGCCGTCGCCGCTGGTGTGATAGCGCGGCTCCTTGAGGTGGCGCTCGACTCCGTCCTCGACGGCGACGCGCGGCTCGGACTTGTCGGGCAGCGGCCAATCGGTGGGGATCGAGAAGATATGCACGCCGCCCGGCTTGAGCACGCGCAGAATCTCGGCGAACGCGCCCCTGTAGTCGTAGACGTGTTCCAGCACGTCGCTGGTGATGACGAGGTCGAAGCTGCCGTCCGCGAAGGTCAAACGCGTGATGTCTTCGTTGCGCGCGCCGCTCTTGTCGACCTCGCCCAGCGCGCGGTCCGGCCAGTAGTAGGAACGGACATAGCGCGGCAGCGCCTTGAAGGCGTTCACGAACGGGCCCTTCAGGGCCGCCTCGAAGATGTCGACATCGGCCATCCGCCCGGAGGCGACGAGATTGGCGAGCGAGACCGAGCGTCCGCGCGCGAACTCGTCGAGCACGAGCGCGGCCTGGTCGCGATAGCGCAGATTGGCGCGGCAGCCGGTACAGGCGAAGGTCTCCCGCGTCGAGCGGACGTCGCCGCGCGCGAACTCGCCCTTGGCGCCGCAGATGCTGCACAGCCCGTGATAGGACAGCGTCTCGGTCATGCGGCTTCCTTCGCGCGGCTGCGGTCGAACACCTCTTCGAGCCGCGTCCAGATCGCGTCGGCGCGGCTCGCCCAGGACAGGCTGCGCATCGCCGCCTCGGACGGGAAGACGCGGCCGCGCGCGCGGCGCTCGGCGACGGCCTCTTCCAGCCGGGCCACGAACAGCGCGGGCGTGTCGGCGACGCGGATCTCGCCGGCGAGATCGTCGAGATTGGCGATGGCCGCCGACACCACCGGCACGCCGAGGCTGCGATAGACGTAGAGCTTGAGCGGGTTCATGTGCGCCGAAAGCTGCGTGTCGAGATGCGGGATGATGGCGGCGTCGAAGGCCGCGATATGGCGCTGCGCGGTCTCGTAGGGCAGCACGCCCAGCGCATGGACGTTCGAAAGGCCGGCCACGCTTCGATAGCGCTCGTCCCTGCCGGGCTCGCCGATCAGCACGACGGACCAGTCGGGCTGCGCGCGCGCGACATGCTCGATCAGGTCCCAGTCGATGCGGTGCGAGAGATTGCCGCAATAGCCGATGATGGGACGCTTCAGATGCGCCAGCGCCGCAGGCACCGGCCAATCCTCCACGCCTTCGGGCGCGTCCATGCCGTTGGGAACGACGACCGGGTCCAGGCCTTCGTTTCCGAGCCACGCTCCGACCGAGGCGCAATTGGCGAAAGCGGCATCGGTGACGGCGAAGGTGTCGCGGTAGTTCTTCTCGAGCTGCAGCCGCCAGGCGGGCTGCATCGGCCATTGCCTCTGGTCGTCGATCACGTCGGAGGCGACGAACGAGAAGCCCAGCCGCTTTTGCACCTCGGGGAAATGCCGCACGACCGGGCACACCCAGGCGAGCACGTTGTCGGTCATGCCGAGCTGGGCGAGCCAGGTCTCGACCCAGTTGGGGAACTCCTCGATCGCCGGCAGCTCGCGGCCCAGAAGCTGCGCCTCCTTGCCGCGATAGACGAAGCTTCGCCGCGCGACGCGCTCGTCGTCGCAAACCTCGAGGAAGCGGTTCAGCGTGTTGGCGGCGACGAGGCGGCCCTGTCCCGGCAGCGCGTTCAGCGCATCGGCCGAGATCGGCGCGTCGATGTGCAGGATCCTTTCGATACGGGGCATCGCGGCAAATCGCCGAAGCAGCATGTCCTGGCGGCGCCCATAGATGCCCGAATCGTTCTGCTTCCAGAAGAAGACCAGGTTCACGCCCTTGCGGATGTCGCGCAGCGCGCCCACGCGCGCACCCATGCGGAACGCACCCTTGGTCGCGGCGCGCAGGCCTTCCGGCAGAGATCCCGGCATGGCGGCATCGATATGCGCGAACAGGCGGCGGACGTCCGCAGGCACGGGTGCGTTCTTCGCCCGAGCCGCGGCGATCGCTTCGCCCGCGCGCGCGGCATTGACCTCGACCGACAGCTCGGCGCGGAAGAATGCGCGCCGGGCCTCGGCGTCTTCGGCGCCGGCGCCCGCACCGGACAGCGCCGCGGCAAGCGCCGCGACCAGGTTGCCCTCCGACACCGCGACGATGCGGCCGCCTTCCATCAGGTCGAGCACCGGCGGCACCGGCGTGCTGAGGATGCGCGTGCCCGAGGCGATGGCGTCGGTGAGCTTGGCGGGCGTCTGCGACTGCACGATCGGATCGAGCGGATCCTGCAGAAGGCACACCACGTCCGCCATCGCGTTCATTTCGGCGAGCCGCGAATAGGGCTGATCGGGATGGAGCGCGATGCGCACGCCGGAAAAGCCTTCCAGCTCCTTGCGCAGTTCCCGGTCCAGCACCGTGCCGACGATGCAGAAGACCGCGTTCGGATCGCCCACCTCGCGCAGGGCGCGCGCGACGTCGAGCACGCCCTTGTGGCGGCGCGGGGTCCCAAGGAACAGCACGACCTTGTCGGACGCGGTGAACCCGAACTCGGCGCGCACGGACTCGCGCTTCAGCCGCGCCTCGTCGAACGGCCGCGCTTCGCGGGCGTGGCGGACGAGCGTGCCGCCGTATCGGCGCTGCAGAACGGGGTTGCACGCCGTCACCGCGTCGGCAAAGCCGATCATCGAGGCGGCAAGCTGGGTCCAGCGCTTGGCATAAGGCTCGCGCCAATCCGACGGCAGGCGGTCTTTCAGGAATTCGTCCAGATCGAGCTTTTGGTCGGCGCGCACGAAAGCGAGCTCGTCGTCGTCGATGTCCAGGATCAGGCTTGCGCCATGGATCAGCTTGTAGAGAAAGCCGATCAGAAGGCCCGGCAGCCGCGGCTTGGATACCCAGGCGATCTCGCAGGGCCGTTCCGCGACCAGCCGGATCGCGCCTTCCATGAAGGCATTGAAGGTGGGCGCGAGGAAGCCATAGGTCTCCACCTCGCGCGCGCCGTCGCGCAACGGCGGCCACAGGTCCTCGCCATAGGCCGGGAAGATCGGCCCGACCAGCTCGACCTCGGCATGCGGGCCTGCCACCTCGGCCAGGATCATCGCGCGGCCGACGGGATTGTGCGCCAGGCACCATGACACCACGGCCAGGCGCGGACGTCCGTCCGCCGGGCGTTGCCGCGCCGTCGCGGGCCAGTGGCGGATGCGCACGCCGTCCGCCCCTTCCAGGTCGAGCCGCTGCTTCTTGCGCAGCGCCGCGAGCCTGTCCTTCACGACGCCGATCGACGGATCGCGCTCGATCACGCTTTCCAGGATCGCGGCCGCACCGTCGCCGTCGCCCATGGCGGCGAGAAGCTCGGCCTTGCCGATGTGTCCCCACATGTAGTTGTCGTCGGAGGCGATGGCGCGCTCGTAGAAGTCGAGCCCCTCTTCCACCTTGCCGAGCTCACCCGCGATGCGGCCGAGCTTTGCCAGCACCGGTGCGCAACCGCCGTCCTGCGCCAGGAGATCGCGGAAGACGGGCTCGGCGCCCGCGAGGTTCTTCTGCTCCAGGAGTTCGTTGGCCGCCTTGAACCGTTTCCAGAACGCGGTGCTCGCGCTCATCTCGCCGAGCGCGGGATTGATCGCCGCGGCGCGCGCGAAGAACTCCTGCGCCGCGCTTTCGTCGCCGCGCCGCTGATGGATTTCGCCCAGCCGGTAGAGCGCCCAGGCGGCATTGGGCCTGTCCTTCAGGACCTCGCGATAGGCCGCCTCCGCCTCGCCGAAGCGACCCTGCTTCCACAGCGCGTTCGCCTCTGCGAAGGCATCGCCATTGGTTGCAGTGGACAAGCGGGCTCCCTGGATCGCGCGGTATCCAAAGGTATCGCGCGCACCCTGGACGATCAACAAAGTTTCCTTGAAACTCGAACCATGGCCGAGGTCGAGCTCGAAGACGCGATAGAGAGAAGCACGAAGAACCGCGCCGCGCGCTGGCCCGAGCGCGGCGGGCCCAACCGGCTCGAGCCCGAATGCTGGCCCGAGTTCCAACCCGGCTTCACGCTCGCGGCCGGCTCGCGCGTGTTCACGATCGGAAGCTGCTTCGCGCGCAACGTCGAGCACAATCTGGCGGGGCTGGGCTTCGACGTGCCGGTGCGCCGCTTCCTCGACGAGAACGCGGGCGCGAAGGGCGCGAGCGGCGACGAGATCCTGAACAAGTACACGCCGCCTTCGATCTGGCAGGAGCTCGCCTGGACCAAGGCCATCCGCGACCGCGATCGCGTCGTGCGCGACGAGGACGTCGAGCCGCTGCTGCTCGAGCTCGACGACGGCAATTTCGTCGACATGCAGCACCGGCTGACCAACCAGTTCGGAGTTCCCAAGGCGCGCGCGATCGAGCAGCGCCGCTCGCTCTATCGCCTGTTCGAGAACGCGTTCACCAGCGAGACGGTGATCGTAACCCTCGGCCTCGTCGAATGCTGGCGCGACCGCGCGACGGGACAGTATGTCGAGTTCGGCTCGTATATGCGCAAGCACAACCGCGGCGGACGCTTCGTCTTCCAGCGGCTCACTTTCGCCGAGGCGCTGGACTATACGCGGCGCGCGGTCGATCTTCTGCTCGCCGACGGTCCGCGCAACCTGCTGATCACGACCTCTCCCGTGCCCCTGGCACGCACCTTCACCGCCGACGACGTCATCACCGCCAACACCTATTCCAAGAGCGTGCTGCGCGCGGTCGCGGGCCAGATCGCCGAGGAATATCCGGACGTGGACTATTTCCCGTCCTATGAAAGCGTGATGCTGACCAAGCAGAGCCACGTATGGGCGAACGACCTCACCCATGTCGACAGCGAGTTCGTGGGCCGCGTCGTCGGACGCATGGTCGAGCGCTATGTCGGGCGCGGCGAAGGCTTGCCCGACGCCAAGGCGATGGACCGCTGGTTGAGCTTCGCCAACCTGGTCAACCACGGCCGTTTCGACGAGGCCAAGGCGATCTTCGCCACGCTCGACAGGGAAGAGAAAGGCATCGCGCCGCGCTTCGTGCTGCAGCTGGCCGAGATGCACCTGCATCTGGGCGAGACGGACGCGGCTCTCGCCCATGCCGAACAGGCGCGCGCCCAGGCGGCGGCCGCCGGCGAGCGCGGCTGCCACACCTTGTTTCGCTGCGCCAAGGTCTATGACGCGGCCGGCCGCGCCGAGGACGCCGAAGCGGTCCGCGCCGGCGCCGTGGCCGCGCTCGCCAATCCGGCGCTGGTCCTGTCGCTGATACGCAGGCTTTCGGCGCCGGACGGTTCCGCGGCGGACTTCCGGCGCCTCGTGGTGCATGTCGAGGAGCGGCTCAGCGACAATCTGGATCTTCTGTCCTTCGCGATCATGACCCTGGAAGCGCAAGGCGATATCGCCGGTGCGCAGCGCGTCTGCCGCACGGCGATCCGTGTCCATCCTCACAACGCCGACATGCAGGCCAGGATGGGCCATCTTCTCGTCAAGCGCGGCCGGCCCAAGCGGGCCGTCGAATTCTTCGAAAAGGCGCTGGCCCTCAATCCCGGCGACGCGGCGCTCTTGCGGAAGATGACCGACATCCATCTGGAGAGCGAGGCCTTCGAAGCCGCGCAGGCGACGGCGCGCGCCCTGGTAAAGCTCGCGCCGGACGACGCGGCCGCGCATCTGAGCCTGGCCAGCGCGCTGCGCCGCGGCGGCAAGAGGCAGGACGCGCTCGCGCATGCCAAACGCGCCGCCGAGCTCGCGCCCGACAATCCGCGCTATGGCCGCTATGTCGAGGAACTCACGAAGGCGGCGGAAAAGCAGACTTCGCGCTAATATCGCTCAACAAGGGGGGAACGTCATGCATCGCATCATCTCCGTCATGCTGGCTGCGGCGGCGGTGCCGGCGCTTTGCGGCATCGGCCGCGCCGCTCCGGCCTACGACGTCGTCATCCGCGGCGGCACGGTCTATGACGGCACGGGCGGCAAGCCCTATGCCGCCGACGTCGCGGTGAGGGCCGACCGTATTGCGGCTATCGGGCCTCACCTTCCCGGCCGCGGCAAGGCCGAGATCGACGCGCGCGGCAAGGCGGTATCGCCCGGCTTCATCAACATGCTGGCCCATCCGGAAGAGAGCCTGATCGCCGACGGCCGCGGCCTTTCCGACGTGGCGCAGGGCGTGACCTTGGAGGTCATGGGCGAGGATTCGATGGGCCCGCTGACGCCCGAGATGAAGACGCTCTACGAATCCCGCCAAGGCGACATCAAGTACAAGATCACCTGGACGACATTGTCCGACTATCTCGACATGCTCCGGAAGAAAGGCATCGGCCCGAACGTCGCCTCCTTCGTGGGCGCGGGCACGGTGCGCGTCAATCTGATCGGCGAGAAGGACGTCCAGCCGACGCCCGAGGAGCTCGAAGCGATGCAGGGCCTCGTCCAACAGGCGATGGAAGGCGGCGCCCTGGGCGTGACCGACGCGCTGATCTATTCGCCCAACACCTATGCCAAGACGCCCGAGCTGATCGCGCTCGCCAAGGTGTCGGCGCGCTGCGGCGGGATGTACATCGCCCATATCAGAAGCGAGGGCGACCGGCTGAAGGACGCGGTGCAGGAAACCATCGATATCGCGCAAGCCTCCGGCGCGCCGGCCGAGATCTATCACTTCAAGCAGGCCGGACGCGACAACTGGTCCAAGCTCGGCGGGATCGTGTCCATGATCGACGCGGCGCGCGCGCGAGGCGTGCGCATCAGCGCCGACATGTACACCTATACCGCGGGCGCCACCGGCCTCGACGCGGCGATGCCGTCCTGGGTGCAGGATGGCGGGCTCGAGAAATGGATCGCGCGGTTGAAGGACCCCGCCATCCGCGCCAAGGTGAAGGCCGAGATGCTGAACGCGCATCCCGGGAGCTGGGAGAACCTCTATGCCGGCGCGGGGCCGCAAGGCACGCTGCTTCTGGCGTTCAAGAACCCGAAGCTGAAGCCCTTGACCGGCAAGACCCTGGCCGAAGTCGCGAAGGAGCGTCACGAAAGCCCCGAAGACACGGCCATCGATCTGGTGATCGAGGACGGCAGCCGCGTCGGCGTCGGCTATTTCCTGATGAGCGAAGACAATGTCCGCAAGGAGGTCGCGCTGCCCTGGATGAGCTTCGGCTCGGACGAGGCCGCGCCGGCGCCCGAGGGCGTGTTCCTGCTCGCCAATTCCCATCCGCGCGCTTACGGGAATTTCGCGCGGCTGCTGGGAAAGTATGTGCGCGAGAACCGCGACCTGACGCTCGAGGATGCGGTGCGCAAGCTGACGGGCCTTCCGGCGCAGAACCTGTCGCTCGAGGACCGCGGGCTGCTCAAACAGGGCTATTACGCCGACGTCGTCGTGTTCGATCCCAAGACGATCGCCGACCGCGCGACCTATGCCAAGCCGCACCAGCTCGCGGTGGGCGTCGAGGACGTGCTGGTGAACGGCGGCTTCGCCTATCGCGACGGCAAGCCGACGGGCGAGGCCACGGGACGGTTCGTGCACGGCCGCGCCTGGACCGGTGCGCCGGGCGGCGGGTGCCGCGCCTCGGCCTCGGCCTGGAGCTGGAGCAAATAGCTATCGCGTCGCATAGTCCGAGAACAGCAAAAGGAACATCACGAAGATCCAGATCGGCCCCGCTGCCGCCGCGAGCCGGTTGAGCGGGTTGTTCTCGAACAAGCGCATGAAGACGACGCCGACCAGCCCCGCTTTCGCCGCTGCGATCGCGAGGCTGACGGCGAGGTTCGCGCGTCCCATCGGCACGTAGGCGAGCGCGCAGGTCGCGGCCAGCAGGACGCAGAGCGCGGCCCATGTGAGCAGCGGGCGGATCCAGATCTCGCGGCGGCGCTCATCCATGGGCGCGCCCCGTGAGATAGAGAAGCGGATAGAGCACGATCCAGATCACGTCGACCAGGTGCCAGTAGAGCGCGGTCGCGTCTTCCGAAGCGCTGCCCGCGAGCCAGGCGAGGTTGCGCCGGCCGGCGACGGCGAGCCTTCCCACCGCGATCAGCCCGCATGTGACGTGGATCGCGTGCACCCCCGTCATCACCCAATAATACGTGAAGAAGATCTGCGCGCCCTTTTGCGCCAGCGGGAAGCCCGCGCCCGGGATGAGGTGCTTTTCGATGTCCTCGCGGTACTCGAAGCCTTTCAGCACCAGGAACAGGAGCCCGAGCACGATGGTCGCGATCAGGAGCCGCCAGGCCATCTTGCCGAAGCCCGCGCGCGCCGCACGACCCGCGACCGCGATGGCCAGGCTGCTCGTCATCAGGATCGCGGTATTGATCGTGCCGTAGACGATGTCGGTCTCGCGCCCCGCCGCGAGGAAGCCGTCCGGACAAAGATTGCGGTAGACGCCGTAGCCGGCGAAGAGGCCCGCGAACAGCAGAATCTCGCTCCCTAAGAAAATCCACATGCCGAACGAGACCGCCACGTGCTGGCGCTCGAGGTTTTCGAAGGGCGGTTTGAGGAAGGCGCCGCTCATGCGACCTGCTCCTCCGCGGCCGTTGGCCCTTCCGGCGGGTGATAGTCGTACGGCTCGCCCACGACCGGCGGCGTGAGGAAGTTGTCGCGCGGCGGCGGCGACGGCGCCTGCCATTCGAGGCCCTTGGCACGCCAGGGATTGGCGCCTGCCCGCGCGCCCCAGCGGAACGACCAGATCAGGTAGAACAGCGGCATGACATAGGCCACGCCCAGCAGGGCCGCGCCGCTGGTCGACAGCACGTGATAGATCTGGAACTCCGGCGGATAGACGTGATAGCGCCGTGGCATGCCCAGATAGCCCATCACGAATTGCGGGAAGAACGTCAGGTTGAAGCCGAAGAACATCAGCACGGCGGCGATGCGCGCCAGGGTCTCGGGGTATAGGCGGCCGGTGATCTTCGGCCACCAGAAATGCAGCGCGCCGAAGAAGGCGGAGACCGTGCCGCCGACCATGATGTAGTGGAAATGTGCGACGACGAAATAGGTGTCGGTGACGTGGATGTCGATCGGCACGGTCGCGAGGAACAGGCCGGTCAGCCCGCCGATGGTGAAAAGCCCCAAGAACCCGAAGGCATATAGCATCGGCGCGTCGAAGCCGATGCTGCCGCGGTAGAGCGTGGCCGTCCAGTTGAACACCTTGATCGCCGACGGCACCGCCACCATGAAGGACAGGAACGAGAACACGACGTTCGCGTAAGGCGACTGCCCCGACACGAACATGTGGTGTCCCCAGACGAAGAAGCCTATGACCGCGATCGCGACCAGCGCATAGACCATGAAGGAATAGCCGAACAGCCGGCGCCGCGCGAAGCAGGCGATGAGCTCGGAGGCGACGCCCATCGCCGGCAGCACCATGATATAGACCGCCGGATGGCTGTAGAACCAGAACAGGTGCTGGAACAGCAGCGGATCGCCGCCGCGGCTGGCGTCGAAGACCGGCAGGTCGAACCAGCGCTCCACCACGATCAGCAGCAAGGTCATCGCCAGGACCGGCGTCGCCAGCACCATCACCAGGCTGGTCGCGTACATCGCCCAGACGAACAGCGGCAGACGGAACCAGGTCATGCCCGGCGCGCGCAGGACGTGCGTGGTGGCGATGAAATTGACGCCGGTCAGCACGGACGAGAAGCCGTTGACGAAGACGCCCATCGCCGCGGTCAGCACGGCGGTGTTGGAGAACATCGTCGAATAGGGGACATAGAACGTCCAGCCCGTGTCGACGCCGCCCGCGATTATGGTGACGACCGTCAGCAATGCGCCGGCGACGTAGAGATACCAGGACAGAACGTTGATCCGCGGAAAGGCCAGGTCCTTCGCGCCGATCATCAAGGGCAGCAGGAAGTTTCCGAAGGTCGCGGGGATCGACGGGATCAGGAAGAACCACACCATCACGATGCCGTGGAGGGTGAACATCTTGTTGTAGGTGTCGTCCGAGACCAGATCGCCTGCCGGCGTCACGAGCTCCAGCCGCACGACCGAGATCGCGATCGCGCCGATGAAGAAGAAAAGGGTGATCGACAGCGCGAACAGGATCGCGATGCGCTTGTGGTCGGTGGTGAAGAGCCACGAGCGCAGCGTGTGGCCGTCGTGCAGATAGTCCGGCGGGACGGCAGATCCGGGCGTCGCCGGATGGTCCGGCGCGGCGGGATGCGCGACGTCGCTCATGGCTCGCCGCCTTTCTCGAGCGTCTTGAGATAGGCCACGAGCGCCTCGACGTCGGATGCCGTCGCGACCCCGCCATAGCTCGGCATGATCGGGTCGTAGCCCGAGGCGATCTGGTCGCGCGGCTCGAGGATGGCGGTGCGGAGATAGGCGTCGTCGGCTTTGACGCTCGCGCCGCCCCGAAGGAGCACCGTGCTCATATAGAGTCCGCCGAGCTTGGGCGCCCGGACCTGCGAGCCCGGCGCATGGCAGGCGCCGCAGCCGAAGCGGGCATAGAGCGCCTCGCCCTCATGCGCCAGCGTATCGCCATGCGGCTGGCGCGGCAGCCACGCGCGGTAGGCGGCGGGCGTCATCACCATGATCTCGCCTTTCATGTGCGAATGCTGCGTGCCGCAATATTCCGCGCAGAACAGCTCGAAGGTGCCGAGCTCGGTCGGCGTGAACACCAGCTCGGTCGAGCGCCCGGGGAGCACGTCCTGCTTGAGCCGGAACGCCGGCGCGTAGAAGCTGTGGATCACGTCCTGGGAGGTCATCACAAGGCGCACCTGCCGGCCGACGGGGATGTGCAGCGCGTCGATCTCGCGCGCGCCGTCGGGATGCTGCGTCTTCCACATCCACTGCTTGGCGACGACGTGGACCTCGAGCTGGTCCGGTGCGGCGCGCGGCGGCAGCCCGTTCCCGGCGGTGAACCACCAGAAGATGAAGATCGCCAGGAACGTGGTGGCGACCGTCCAGCCGATCTCGAGCTCGTGCTTGAACGACTTCGGCAGCGGACCGCGAAAGGCCGGCGAGCCGCGGCGATAGCGGATGACGAAGCCGACGATCAGGACGAGGAGAACGAAAAGAATGAGCCCGGAAATGAGCAGGACCCAGAAGAAGGCATGGTCGACCTGCACCGCCGCGGTGGAGGCTTGCGGCAAGGAGGTGCGCCAGGCGCTCATGCGGCGCGCCTCCGGTTCCAGACGAGCAAGGCCGTCGCCAGCGCCAGCAAGGTCAGGACCCCGGCACCTCTCAGGACCTGCACGATGCGCAAGGTATAGAGGCCCGTCGTGGGATCGAAGGCGTAGCAGAGCAGCCGCACATGCTGCCAAAGCCCCTGCGGCGGATCGCGCAGCACCGCAGCCATGTCGGCGGTGGTGAGCGCGAAAGGCGACAGCGTCGCGCGCACCCGGCCCTCCGGCGACACGACATAGACGACGGCGGGATGCGCGAACTGGTCGATGGCCGCATCGTAGGTGTAGCGGAACCCGAGCGCCCCCGTGAGCGACGCCAGCGCAGCCTTGTCGGGCAGCAGCAGGACCGTGTCGCGCCGAAGCGCGGCGGGCATCTCCTTGCGCGCCATGGCGAGCGCCGCCTGTGCATCGTCCTTGGGATCGATGCCGACCACGAGGATCCGATAGTCCTCGGCATGGGCCTTCTGCAGCGCCTGCGACAGCAGCATCAGGTCGGTGCCGCACAAGGTGTTGCAGGTATAGTCGACGAAGGTCACGAATCCTGTGCGGCCGTCGAGCAGCGCGGCGATGCTGCGCGTCGCGCCGTTCGTGTCGCGAAGCTCGAGCGCCAAGTCGAGGCGCGCACCCGCCGGCGGAGAGGCCGATACCCTCGCGAGATCGGCGCGCGACAAGCCTGCCGAAGCGGTCGCCGCCGGCGCGACCGCCGCCGCGAGAACAAGCCAGAGCGCCGCCGTCCACCTCATGGCGCGCCTCCGACGGGATCGAAAGCATGCGGCCCCTTGGCGGCGACGGACTTCATGGCGGAGTCGATATGCATCGCGCGCAGCTTGCGCTTCTGCGCGGCTTCGAGCGCGACGCGTTCGCCCAGCTCGTTCGCGATGACGGCCGGCTCCGGGAAGCCGTGCTTCACCGCGTAGGTCTGGCCGATGCGGTCGCGGAACAGAAGCTGGAACCCGAACGCGACCAGCATCAGCACCGCCATGATGCCGGCCACGATCGCGACCACGCGCGATGCGCGCACCTGAGGAGATTCGCCGCGGCCGAGCTCAGCCTGCATGGACGTCTCCCGGCAGGATCAGCCAGATCGCATGCAGCACGATGCCGAAGAGCGCGAGCAACCCCACGAGGCGCAGCAGCCGCGGCTCGCGGCGCACGGCGGGGCTCAAGACCGCGAGGAACGGCACTACCGCGCCGATCAGAAAGGCGGCGAGCATCACAGACGGCCAGCCGGTGCCCGCGCGCACGACATACCAGTGTATCTTTTCCGGCACGTTGCCGTACCAGGTGATGAGGAACGCCATATACATGAAGTAGACGACGCCCAGGAGCGTGCTGACCACGAGGCCCGCGAGGTCGCGGGTCGAGCGGCCCGCCTCTTGCGGCGCCAGCACGGCGACCAATGCCAGCGCGGCGAACATCTGCTCGATGCCGAACCCCATGCCGAAGCCTGCGGATACCGAGCCGGGCGCGAGCGTCAGAACCCAATCGGCGGGAAGAAACATCATCAGGACGAAGTGAACGCTCAAGCCGATGCCCGCCAAGGCCGGGTTGCGCCACGGCGCGCCCCAGGCCATCGCGCTCCACAGCGCAAGCCCGACCAGAGTGCGCGCGTCGAAGAACGGGGGATTGAGATAATAGGCGTAGACGTCGTGCGGCAGCTTGAGCGCGCTCCAATCGTAGATCTGCGGCCGGAACACGACGACCGGCAGGAAGACGAGGAACAGCAGCGGCATCGCGCGCGCGGCGGGCACAAGCACGGGCGCGAAATCCTTTCCCCAACGTCCGCCGCTGATGCCGTGGGTGAGCAGCAGCGCCAGGCTGCCGATCGGCACCATCGAGAGAAGCACGAAGACCGCGACCCAGATCTTCATCGCGCCTCCCTCCCGCTTGGGGCCGTACCTTTTTGGCCGGCGAGCTGGAGCGCGCGGATATAGGCCACGATCGCCCAACGGTCCCTGGGCTCGACGCGGTCCGAGAAGGAGTACATGACGCCCTTGCCGTGGCTGATCACATCCACCAAGTCTGCGGCGGAAGCCTGCAGAAGCCTGGGATCGCCGAACGGCCGAGGCTTGGGGAAGCCGCGCGCGACGACGATCCCGTCGCCGTCGCCCGCCAAGCCGTGGCACGGCGCGCAATAGATGCCGTAGCGCTGCTGCCCGCGTTCGACGAATGCGAGGCCGACCGGCGGCGGCTCGAGGGTGGCGCGCTCGCGTTCCAGCGCGCCTTGCGCCACGGTGCCCGGGACCAGCGGCCGCGCGTCGCCCTTCGCATAGGTGCGCAAGCGGTTCTGGGTATCCATGCTCTCATCGTCGCAGCCGGCGAGCAGGACGAGGACGGACAGTGCGGCCCAGCGCGCTTTCATTCGCGCACCTCGTGCACGGCGTCGGCGCCGAGATGCGCGCGGGCCCAGTGCGCATCCGCGCTTTCGAAGACGAGCAGCCATTTGTCCTGCACCGCGCGCTCCACGATGGGCGCCGCGAACAGCGGATGGAACAGCTTGGGCAGCCCGCACATCCACATCCAGCCGAGAAGCCCGACGACGCCCATGGACAGGATCGCCGCCTCGTAAGGCACGAGCAGGAAAGCGGGCCAGCTGTTCATCGGCCGCCCGCCGGAGATGATCGGATAGTCGACCACCGCGCTGTACCACTGCATGAACCAGCCGGCCAAGCCGCCCACAGCACCGGCAACGAACATCACCCAGCCGATCTTTCCCTTGGCATAGGGCGCCAGATGCTCTGCCGTGCCTTCCAGCGGGACCGGCGAGAGCACGTCCCGCGCCGGATGCCCCGCGCGCGATGCTGCGGCTACCGCATCGGTCGCGGCCTGGGCGGTCGAGAATTCGGCGAGCACCGTCATGCGCCGCGCTCCTCGATCCAGAGCTTGCGCAGCTCATGCGCCGGAAGCGCGGGCAGGACGCGCACGAACAGCATGAACAGGAACATGAAGGCGCCGAGCGAGCCGAACAGCAGCGCCCAGTCCCAGAAGGTCGGCAGGAAGATGCGCCAGGCGCTGGGCAGATAGTCGCGCGACAGCGTCGCCCAGACGATCAGGATGCGCTCCAGCCACATGCCGATATTGATGACGATGGAAATGATCACGACGGCGGCGATGTTGCTTCGCACGCGCCGGAACCACAGCGCCTGCGGCACCACGACGTTGAACAGCAGCTGACAGTAATAGAGCGGCGCATAGGGGCCGGTGAACAGGAACGCGACCAGGTGCCGCTCGGGCCGCTCGCCGCCGTACCAGCTCCACAGCCATTCGCTGGCATAGGACACGCCCATGATGATCGAGGCCATCAACAGCACGCGCCCGATCATCTCGAAATGGTTGACCGTGATGAACGGCTCGAACGAGCAGGCCCAGCGCAGCGCCGCCGCCAGCACCACCACCATCGCGAAGCCCGAATAGAGCGCACCGACGACGAAATAGGGCGGATAGATGGTGTCGGACCAGCCGGGCTCGAGACTGGCCGCGAAGTCGAGGCTGATGATGCTGTGCACCGACACGACCAGGGGCACCGCCAGCGCCGCCATATAGCGGTAGAAGCGCGTATGGACTTCCCAGTGCTTGAGCGAGCCGCGCCAGCCGAGCGCGAAGACGCCGTAGATCCTGCGTGCGAGGCGGGTCTTGGCGCGCTCGCGCAGCAGCGCAAGATCGGGGATCAGGCCCGCATACCAGAACAGCGCGGAGAAGGTGATATAGGTCCCGACCGCCCAGAGGTCCCACACCAGCGCGCTGCGCCATTGCGGCCAAAGCCCCTGGACGTTTGGATAGGGCACGATCCAGTAGAGATAATAAGGCCGGCCGAGATGGAAGATCGGGAACAACCCGGCCATCGAGGCGGCGAACAGCGTCATCGTCTCTGCAAAGCGGTTGAGCGAGCCGCGCCATTTCTGGCGCGTGACGAGCAGCAGCGCCGAGATCAAGGTCCCGGCATGGCCGATACCCAGCCACCACACATAGTTCGCGATGGGGAAGCCCCAGACGATCGTGGTGTTGTTGCCGAAGATGCCGATGCCGTGGACGAAGAGCCACGTCACCGTGCCGATCATCAGCAAGGTCAGGCTGCCGGAGAAGGCGAAGGCCAGCCACCACCGCCAGGTGAGCCTGGGCGCGACGATGGGCGCGATGACGCGCGCGTCGATCTCTTCCAGGCTGTCGATGCCCTCGCCGATCCAGCGCGTCATGTGTCTTCACCGTCGTTGAAGACGCGCTTCAGATAGGTCGTGCGCGGACGGGTGTTGAGCTCGGCCAGCAGCGTATAGTGGCGCGGTGCGCGGCGGCGCCGCGAGACGTCGGACTGGGCGTCGTTCAGGTTGCCGAAATGGATCGCGCGCGTCGGGCATGCGGCCTGGCAGGCGGTGACCATCTCGCCGTCCGCGACCTCGCGGCTCTCTTTCTCCGCGGTCTTGCGCGCGCGGCTGACCCGCTGGAGGCAATAGTTGCACTTCTCCATCACGCCGCGGCCGCGCGCCGAGACGTCGGGATTGTGCTGCTGCTCGAGCGCGGGCCCCTGCTCCGCATAGGCCTGGTCGCCGGAATAGTCGAACCAGTTGAAGCGGCGCACCTTGTAGGGGCAGTTCGCCTCGCAGAAGCGCGTGCCGATGCAGCGGTTGTAGACCTGCACGTTCAAGCCCTCGTGATCGTGGACGGACGCCGCGACCGGGCAGACGGGCTCGCAAGGCGCAAGCTCGCAATGCATGCAGGGCACCGGCTCGAAGCCGTGGCGAAGCGCGCCGTTGTGCGACAGCGCGTAATTGTCGACGCGCAGCCAGTGCATGTCGCGGCCCTGGCTCACCTCCTCGGGGCCCACGACCGGCACGTTGTTCTCGGCCTGGCAGGCGACGACGCAGGCGTTGCAGCCGATGCAGGCATCGGTGTCGATCAGCATCGCCCAGGCGTATTCGCCGCGTTGGGGCGTGGGCAGGATGCTGGGCGGCGGCTCGTCCAGCCCCGGCTCGTTCGGCTCGTGCTCGTGTGCGCCCGAGATCTGGAACAGGTCTTCGGCGCGCCCTTCCAGCCGCGTATGCGCCTGGAGCGAGCGGAACGGCAGGCTGTCGGCACTCTTCGCGACGGCTGCGCCGGACAGCGTGCGCGCGAAGCTCAAGCCGCAGACGCGCGCGCCGACGGCGGTCCCGATGCGTCCGGCGGCGAGACGGCCATGCCCGAGCGTCACCGCGATCACGCCTTCGGCCTGCCCGGGCACGATCACGGCGGGTGCGGCGAAGGTCCGTCCATCGAGCGTGACATCGACCGTGCCTTCGTCCGCGATCTGCAGGCGCTGCGCATCCTCGGGCGCGATCTGCACCGCGTTGCCCCACACCTGGCGCGTGAAAGGCTTTGCGCATTCCTGAAGCCAGGCGTTGTTGGCGTGGCGTCCATCCCCCAGCGACGGATCGGGCGCAATGCGAAGCACCAGGCCGCGCCCGGAACCGGCGCGCGGCAGGTCCGGCACGCGCGCGACGGAAACCGTGATGGGCTTCGCGGCCGTGTTCGCGACCGCGCCGTCGCTCAGCATCTGCCGCCAGTTTCGATCGGATGCCTGCCAGGCCGCCCGCGTCAGTGCATGGGCGCTCGCAGGCTTGCCCGTCGCGAACCATGCCAGATATTCGTCGCACGTCCGTGTCTGGTGCAGCGGCCGGATCAGCGGCTGGACGATGGAGGCGGTGCCGTCCGGCGCGCGCGCGTCGCCCCAGCTCTCCAGCGCATGGCTGAGCGGCAGGTGCCAGGTGCAGGCTTGCGCCGTCTCGTCCACGTAGAGACCGATATGGGCGCTGAACGGCACCTTGGCGATGCCCGCCGGGATGTGGAGCGCGTCCGGCGCGTCATAGGCGGGATTGGCATCGGCGATCAGCAAAGTGCGGATGCGTCCGGCGTGGAGATCGTTCGCGAAGGCCGTCATCTCGCCTACGTGATCGCCCGCAACCGGGTCCTGCGAAGGGAAGGCGTCGACCGGCGCCGCCAACCGCGCATTCATCCAATGGCAGAGCGCATGCAGCTCGGCGCCCTGCCCTTCGCCGGTCAGCACCAGTGCGCGGCCATGCGCGGCGCGCAGCTCGGCGCTCGCGCGTGTCGCGAACTTGCGCGCCGCGTCGGACAATTGCGGCTCGCCCAGGCCGGCGCCGAGATCGTTGGCGATCTTCCGCGCGACCTCGCGCACCTCGCCGGGCGCGAGTGCGATGCGGAAATCCGCGGCGGCGCCCGTCAAGGTCCAGGCAGGCTCGGCGACATGGATGCGCTGGCGCTTGCCGCCGCGCCGCGTGGAATAGGCGCGCGCGATCCGAAGCTGGTCGGGGCCGTTGCCGAGCGGATCGCCATCGAGGACGAGGATCGCATCCGCATCCGCCCAGCGCGGCAGCGCCTCGACCACGCGACCGAAAGCGAGCCTGCTGCCGGCCCGCGCCGCGTCGTCGTGGATGGGCTCGCTGCGATACCGGCGCAGGCCGGGAAAGCGCTTCATCAAGGCATCGATCTGCACAAGCGTGGTCGGCGAGGTGACGCGTCCGGTGAAAAGCGCCAAGCCGGACGGATCCCGCGTCGCCCTCGTCCAGGCTTGCGCAAACGCGTGCCATGTCGTGCCGCGGCCGGCGACCGCGCCCGACCGTTCGGGATCGTAGAGCGACAGGACCTGGGCTTCCGCGAAGATGTCGGTGGCGCCGAGGCTGAAGGGATGGCGTGCATTGCCTTCGATCTTGACGGGGCGCCCGTCCACCGCGACGGCGACGAAGCCGCGTCCGTGGCCGCCGAGCGTCAACGTCGTCGCAAACCGCATCGGCTCGCCCGCCACCAGGCCTTCCGGCATGTCGACGTAAGGCACGATCTCTTCGCTCGGCCGGCTGCAGCGCGCCATCGTCGCGGCCATGCCGGCCGCCAGCAGCTTGAGCGCCGAACGCCGGTCCAACGCGCTGCCGGTCAGCGATGACATGTCGAGCAGTCCGTCAGATGCGCGGTGTGGATGAAGTATTTCGCGATCAGCGCGCGGCCCATCGCGTCCTGATCCGGCGGCGCGCGCCAATCCATGTTGAAGACCTGGTCCCTGGGACGGATGCGGCGCTCGACATGGCGGTGGCATTGCAGGCACCAGCCCATGGTGAGCGGCCGCTCCTGGCGCATCAGCGCCATCTTCTGCACGGGCCCATGGCATTCCGAGCAGCCGATGCCCTTGGCGACGTGGATGCTGTGATCGAAGAAGACGTAATCGGGCAGGCGGTTGACGCGCCGCCAATGCAGCGGCGTGTCCGAGGCCAGGCTGTGGCGCACCGGCGCCAGCATCCCGGCATTGGTCCAGATGCGCGAATGGCAGGTCATGCAGATATGGGTCGCGGGGATGCCGGCGAAGGCGGCCTTCTCGACGCCGGTGTGGCACATGCGGCAGTCGAGCCCGAGATCGCCCGCGTGATGGGCATGGCTGAACGGCACCGGCTGGGCCGGCGTCAGATATTGATCGGTGGCGTAAGGCGATTTCCACAGGAAATAGGTCAGGGTCAGCGCACCGGCGGGGACCACCAGGATCGCGACGAGGACGACGACGGCAATGCTGTTCGCGCCCGGACGGAATAGCTGCGCCATACGTTGAGCCTGAGACGCGCTCAGTCCTCCCCAAAGATCGTAAACGCCGCTCGCGAACCCCGGGTTCCGTTAAAGGGCAGACGGGACGGCGGCGCCTATCAATTGAGCGGGAAGGCCATCGTGCTCAGAAGCGCGATGCTCGGGTTGCGCGAGTCCAGCCTTGTGTGCTGCACGACGATCGGCACCGTGGATTCGATCAGGGACGCATAAGGCGTGTCGCGCGGCACGGCTTGCGGATCCTGAAGATCGTTGAATCGCAAATGCTTGGTGCGCCGCGCCGGCAACGCACGCGATAGGGCCCGACCGGATCGCGGTCCTCGAAGAACAGCGTGATCGTGACCTCGGCGTCGCGGCCGGACGGATTGAGCAGGCACGCCGCTTCGTGGCTGACGAGCGCCGGATCGTCGGGAGCGACGCTCTTGCCCGGTATATCGCCTTCCGGGATGGCCCAGCGCGTGCTGCCGAACTCGTTTGCCATGGAAGGCGAACGCGGGGCGCGACGACATGTTCCGCGGGGCCGATTTCATCGGAACGATTCGGTTTTTCACCGGTTACCTCAACGGTTACGACGCGAGAGCGCGCCGCAATTCTCCAAGGAACCTCCCATGGCTTCGATGACCGCAGGCGACGTTCTGGTCGGCACCCTGATCGATTGGGGCGTCGATACCGTCTTCGGCATCCCGGGCGACGGCATCAACGGCCTCATCGAGTCGCTGCGGCGGCGCAAGGATGACATCCGCTTCATCCAGGTGCGCCACGAGGAGGCCGCGGCGTTTGCCGCCTGCGGCTATGCGAAATGGACCGGCAAGCTCGGCGTCTGCATCGCCACCTCGGGGCCTGGCGGCATACACCTGCTGAACGGACTCTACGACGCCAAGCTAGACCAGGTTCCGGTGCTGGCCGTCACCGGGCTTCAGTTCCACGACCTGCTCCACACCTTCACGCAGCAGGACGTCGAGCTCGACAAGCTCTATATGGACGTCACCGTCTACAATTCGCGCATCATGGGCGCGGCCCATACCGAGAACGTCGTGGCACTGGCCGCCCGTACCGCGCTCGCCTATCGCGGCGTGGCGCACGTCACCATTCCGGTCGACGTGCAGGACGAGAAGGTCTCGAAGGATCTGCGCACGCCGCGCAACCTGAAGCATCACGTCTCGGACATCATGGGCCGCCAGCATTCGCTTCCCTCGGCGGACAAGCTCGAGCTGGCCGCCGAGATCCTGAACGGCGCGAAGAAGCCCGTCATCCTGGCCGGCCAGGGCGCGCTGCATGCGGGCACGCAGCTCGCCGCTGCCGCCGAGCGTCTGGGCGCGCCCGTGGTGAAGGCGCTGCTGGGCAAGGGCGCGCTGCCCGACGACAGCCCCTATACGACCGGCGGCATCGGGCTTCTGGGCACGCGGCCTTCCCAAGAGGCGATGGAGGACTGCGACGCGCTCGTGATCGTCGGAAGCTCGTTTCCCTATATCGAATACTATCCCAAGCCCGGCCAGGCGCGCGTGATCCAGATCGATCACGATCCCAAGCGCATCGGCTTGCGCGCGCCGGTCGAGTGTCCGCTGGTCGGCGACGCGGCGGCGGTGCTGGACGCGCTGCTGCCCAAGCTCGACATGCACGAGGAACGCAGCTTCCTGGAAGCGGCGCAGAAGGGCATGAAGGAATGGAACGCGCTGCTCGAGGAACGCGGCACGCGCGACGACGCGCCGATGCGCCCGCAGGTGGTCGCGCACGAGCTGAACAAGCTGCTCGAGGACGATGCGATCGTCGCGACCGATTCCGGCACCATCACCACCTGGGCGGCGCGCTATTTGAAGATGCGCGGCAGCATGAAGTTCTCGTGCTCGGGCAATCTCGCCACCATGGCCTGCGGCCTGCCTTACGCCGTGGCCGCGGCCATCGCCTATCCCGAGCGCCAGGTGATCTGCTTCATCGGCGACGGCGGGCTCACCATGCTGATGGGCGAGATGGCGACGCTGGTCAAATACGGGCTGAACGTGAAGATCGTCGTCATCAAGAACAACGTGCTCGGCCAGATCAAATGGGAGCAGATGGTGTTCTTGGGCAACCCCGAATATGTCTGCGAGCTGCAGCCGATCGATTTCGCGGCCGTGGCGCAGGGCTTCGGGCTTCAATCGTTCCGCATCGCCGACGCGAAGAGCTGCGCCGAGACCTTGCGCGCGGCGCTCGCGGCGCCGGGGCCGGTGCTGATCGAAGCGACGGTCGATCCCAACGAGCCGCCGCTGCCGCCAAAGATCGAGGCCCGCCAAGCGCTGCATTTCGCGGAAGCCCTGGCCAAAGGCACGCCGAAAGGCGGCAAGATCGCGCTGACCGTTCTGTCGGACAAAGTGCGCGAACTGGTCTGACCGTGAGCGCGGGCCTGCCCATCACCCGCGTCGCGGCAGCCGCCTATACGATCCCCACCGATGCGCCCGAGTCCGACGGCACGGTCCTGGCGCAGGGCTTCGGCTATGCCTATTGCGATGCCGCCGCCGCGGCGCTGATCGCCGGCACGCGTCGAAGACGATCATGGCGAAGGACGCGCTCGCCATCGAGGCGCTTTGGCAGGCGATGGGCGTGGCGGTGCGCAACATCGGCCGGCCCGCATCGCGGCCTGTGCGATCTCGGCCGTCGACGTGGCGCTGTGGGGCCTGAAGGCGAAGCATTTCGGCGTCGCGCTGGCGATGCCGCTGGGACCGGCGCGCGAGCGCGTGCCCGTCTATGGCAGCGGCGGGTTCGCGTCTTACGACGATGCGCGGCTGCGCGACCGGCTCGGCGGCTGGGCGGCCGATAGATGCCGGTGGGTCAAGATGAAGATCGGCCGCGAGCCGCAGCGCGACCTTGCGCGCGTCGAAGCCGCCAAGCGCGCCATCGGCGACGCGACGCTCTTCGTGGACGCCAACGGCGCCTATACGCGCAAGGAGGGAAACCGCGCGGTCGAGCGCGCCTATTGCTCGCGCAGGCGGCGCGCCGGGCGCTCGGTCAGCGCCTGCCAGGAGCCGGCGAGGCCCATGACCATCGTCGCCGCGCCGCCGCCCGCCACGGTCAGGAAGGCCGCGGCGGTGTCGAAGACGAACGGCAATCCGAAGACGTTGCGCGCGATGACCCAGGCCGCTGCCGTCCCGATGCCGATCGCCAGCACGCCGGAGACGATGCCCAGCAGGGCGTATTCGATCGCGTAGACCGCGAAGATCCTGCCCCGCGTGGCGCCCAGGACCTTCAGGACCGTGGCGGCCGCAAGCCGCGCGCGCTGGCCGGCGGCGATGGCGCCGGCCAGCACCAGGAGCCCCGCCAGGATGGTGACGAGTCCTGCGGCGCCGACGCCGATGCTCAACTGCTGCAGCATCGCGCTCACCTGGGCGATGGCGTCCTTCACGCGCACCGCCGAGACGCTGGGGAACGCGTCGGTGACGGCGCGATAGAGGGGCTCTTCGTCCTTGGGCGCGACGCGCACGGTGGCGAGGAAGCTGTGCGGCGCCTTGTCGATCACGCCCGGCGACAGGATGAGGACGAAGTTCTGCCGCCCGTTGCTGAAATGCACTTCGCGCAGGTTCGCGATGCGGCCGTCGAGCTCGCGTCCCAGGACGTTGAGGCCGATCGTGTCGCCGATCCTGAGCCCCAGGCCTTGCGCCACGTCGGCGTCGAGCGAGATCAGGGTGGGGCCGCGATAGGACGCGTCCCACCACTTGCCTTGGACGACATGCGCGTCCTTCGGCATCGCCGCCGCATAAGTGATGCCGCGGTCTCCGCTGAGCACCCAGCGATAGCCGCTCGGCACCTTGACGTCGCGCGCCGCGACGCCTTTTAACGAAACGATCCGTCCACGGATCATTGGCGTGCGGCGGTAATCTTCCGCCGAACGGAAGCGGGATACGACGCGGTCGAACGCGGCGCCCTGGCCGGACTGGATGTCGATGAAGAAGAAGCTGGGGGCGCTTTCGGGCAGCTCGTCATGGACCTGCGCGGTGATGGTGCGGCCGAGCAGCGCGATGGTGGCGAGCAGGGTCAGGCCCAGGCCGAGCGCCGTGACGACGCCCGCGGTTCCCGCCCCCGGCCGCACCAGATTGGCGAGCGCGAGCCGCAGATTGGTATTCGAAACATGCGGCAGCCGCGCGATCCCCCGGCGCAATCCTCCGGCGACAAGGCGCAAGACCGCCAGGCCGCCGGCGACGCCGATCAGGAACTCGGCGGCGAAAAGCTTCGACGGCGCGATCGCCAGCGCGAGCAGCAGGACCGCGATGCCCGCCGCCGCTGCGGCGGCGAGATAGGGCCAGCCGACCCGGGCGCGGCTCGGATCCACGATGTCGCGGAACAGCCCGGCCGGCGTGATCGCTCTGGCCCGCGCCAGCGGCGGGATCGCGAAGGCGGCCGCGGCCAGCAAGCCGAACGTCGCGGCCAGGACCAAAGGTTTGGAATAGACCGCGAACGCGGCTGGGATCGGCAGGCTCGCGCCATAGAGCCGCTCGATGGCGAACGGCACCGCAGCGCCGCCCGCCACGCCCACCGCGACCGCCACGCCCGCGATGATCATGATCTGGATGAAGAAAGCCGCGAAGATCAGCGCGCCGTCCGCGCCCAGGCTCTTGAAGACCGCGATCTCCGCGCGCTTGCGGTCGAGGAAGGCCGAGATCGCCTGGCCGGCGCCGACGCCGCCGATCGCCAGGACGGTGAGCCCGGCCAGGGTCAGGAACATCGTGACCTGATCGAGGAAGCTGCGCGTGCCCGGCGCCGGGTTCTCGCGCGTGCGGATCTCCCACCCCGCATCGGGGAAGCTCTTCGCCGCCGCCTTGCGGAAGTCGTCGACCGAGAACGACCCCGGCGCCGCGATGCGATAGGCGTATTCGATGAGGCTGCCCAGGGTGACCAGGCCGGTACGCTTCAGCGCCTCCTGCGAGATCATCAGATGCGGCCCGAGGCTGAAGCCGCCGGCGATGCGGTCGGGCTCGTCTTCGATGACCGCGTTGATGCGGAAGTCCTGCGTGCCCACGCGGATGAGGCTGCCGCGCGCGACATGCAGGCGGTCCAGAAGCGTTCCTTCGACGACCGCGCCGCAGATCTTGGCATCGCATCTGAACGCATCGCCGAGCGCGATGTCGGGCGTGAGCCGCAGGCGTCCGTAGAGCGGATAGGACGCGTCCCGCGCCTTCAGCTCGATGAGCTGGCGCTCGTCTTCCCTGCCGCCGCGGACGGCATAGGCCATGGCGCGCATCGACGCCGTCTCGCTGACCCGGCCATAGCGCGCCAGGAAGGCGTTCTCGGCCGGCGTCGTCTGGCGGTGCACGAGATCGACCATCGCGTCGCCGCCGAGCAGGATGCGCCCCTGCTCGGACATGCCCGCCAGGAAGCTTTCCGAGAGCGACCCGACGGCGGCGATCGCCATCACGCCCAGGACCAGCGAGGCGACGAAGATGCGGAACCCGGAAAGGCCGCTGCGCAGCTCGCGGCGCGCCAGGCGGAACGCGAGGGCGAGGTTCATGCGCGGCTATCGGTAGCGACCGGATTGCCGGCAGCTGCACGGCTATCGGCGGCGATGCGGCCGTCCATCAGCCGCACGATACGGCCGCAGCGCCGCGCCAGGGCCTCTTCATGCGTGACCAGGAACAAGGTCGTGTTCGCTCTTCGATGGAGAGCGAAGATGAGATCGGCGATCTCGCTTCCGGTCGCGCCGTCGAGATTGCCGGTCGGCTCGTCGGCGAAGAGCAGCTGCGGCTCGCCGGCCACGGCGCGGGCCAGCGCCACGCGCTGCTGCTCGCCGCCGGAAAGCTGGCTGGGGTAGTGCTCGGCGCGGGCGCCCAGGCCTACGGCGTCGAGCGCGGTCCTGGCGCAGCCGAAGGCGTCGCGGCGGCCCGTCAGCTCCAGCGGCACCGCGACGTTCTCCAACGCCGTCATCGTCGGGATCAGATGGAAGGACTGGAACACGATGCCGATGCGGCCGCGGCGGAAGCGCGCCAATCCATCCTCGGAGCGCCGCGTGATGTCCTCGCCCGCGATGGTGACGCGGCCCGAGGTGGCGGCCTCGAGGCCGGCCGCGATCATCAGGAGCGACGACTTGCCGGAGCCCGAGGGGCCGAGCAGCGCGACGGACTCGCCCGGATCCACCTTGAGGGAAACGCCGTTGAGGATGTTCACCAGTCCCGCGGCGCTGGGCAGCGCCAAGCGGATGTCTTGAAGGTCGATCGCCGAACGCTGCATGGCAGGATTCTCGTGCTAGGCTGTGGCGCACTCAAGGCGATATGGCATGAAAATCGTGGCTTTCAAGCTCGCCCGGGTTGTGCTTGCGGTTACGGCCGCGCTGATGGCCTCGGAGCTGCCGGCCGCCGCCGCGCCGATCAAGGTGCTGGCCTTGGGCACCAGCCTGACCCAGGGCTACGGACTGCCGCCGGGGACCGAGTTCACCGCCGTGCTGCAGGACAGGCTCAAGGCGGCCGGGGTGCAGGCGACGATCGTCAATGCCGGCGTCTCGGGCGACACCTCCGCGGACGGGCTTTCGCGGCTCGACTGGTCGCTGGCCGACAACCCGAAGGCGGCCATCGTCGAGCTCGGCTCGAACGACGCATTGCGCGGGCTGTCGCCGGCCCAGACCGAGAAGAACCTGGCGGCCATCCTCGCCAAGCTGAAGGCGGCGCACGTCGCGGTGCTTCTGTGCGGCATGCGCGCGCCGCGCAACCTGGGCCCGGAATACGCCGCGCAGTTCGACGCGATCTATCCAAAGCTCGCCAGGCAATACGGCGTGCCGTTCTATCCCTTCATCCTCGACGGCGTGGCGCTGAACCCGAAGCTCAACCAGGCCGACGGCATCCACCCCAACCCGGCCGGCGTGAAGCTCATCGTCGGCCGCATCCTGCCGGACGTGCTCAGGCTGGTCGGGGGCGGCGCTACGCCGCCAGGGCCGCGATCAGATGCTCGGCCAGGCGGATCGAAAGGGTGATGATCGTGAAGGTCGGGTTGGAGATCCCGGCCGTCGGGAACACCGAGGACCCCGCGACGTAGAGATTGTGGAGGGAATGCACCTTGAGGTTCTTGTCGACGACGCCCTGTTTGGGATCGTCCGACATGCGCGTGATGCCGATATGGTGCCCGTTCACCATCAGCTTGCTTTTCAGGAAATCCCACGACGCGACCGTGACCGTCGCGTGGCGCTTGGCGACGGCTTGCGTGAACAGCCTGGTCGTCTGGTTGTAGGTCTCTTCGTCCCGGTCGCTGAGCTTCCAGGTGATCCTGGTCTGGCGCTGGCCGAAGACGGGGTCCAGCGTGTCGGCGAGCGTGACGCGGCTGTCGGGATCGGGCGCGAGCTCGAAATAGTATTGGCCGTTATAGGCCCAGAACCAGCAGCTGCCGATCCCCAGCGCCCGCTGCTGCTCGGCGTTGGGGGAGAACCTGCCCTCGACGGTCTCGCCGCTCTTTCCGACCCAGGCGCCGCCGCTGCGCGATCCGGCGAGGGTATCGCCGTCCATGAAGCGCTTTTCGGAAGGAGTGAGGTATGTTCCGTCGATACTGACGATCGTATTGCCGTATTGCGCGATCGGATGGCCGATGAAGTAGCGGCCGACCTGGTCGTATTCGTTGCCGACGTTCGACAGCAGCATCTGCTGGGCGTTCGCGACCGCGCCGCAGGCCAGCACGACGATCCCGGCCTTGATGGTGAACTCCGTCGCCTTTTTCGACCGGTCGTCCATGCTGGCGACGCGCAGCGAGTCCACGACGCCCTGCGCGTGATTCATCTCGAGCAGGCTGGCGTTCAGGATGACGTCGGCCGCGCTCTCGCCGATCGTTATCCCGCCGGGCCCTTCGAACGGCCTTGTCGAGAAGACCTTATAGTTCGGGCCGATGAACTGGTACATCTCGGTGTCGAAGCCGTCGAGATGCGGCGCGTCGGAGTCGAGGACCTCCGCCCAATGCTCGGCGCTGAAATCGGGATCGAGCAGGCACAGCGCGGCCGCCTTCGCATAATACGGATCGAGGTCCTGGCGGTTGATGGGCCAGCCGGGAAAATACGCCCGTTTCTCGAAGGTGACCGGATCGAGCGGACGGGACTGGCCGCCCCAATGCGTGGACGTGCCGCCGAAGACGCGCTCGCGCTCCGAGGGACTGGTGTTGTAGGCATAGGGCCGAATGAGGAAGTCGCGCTCGTTGGTGGCGAACAGGCCGTCGGCGGTGCCGTTGTAGAGCAGCTCCTTGTCCGGCCAGCTCGCTTCCGGAATGTAGTTTGTATCGCGGAAATCGCGGCTGCCCTCGATCAGCGTCACTTTTATCCCCGCCTTCTGCAGGTACCACGCCGCGGTGATGCCCGCGGGCCCGGACCCGACGATACAGACCTGCGTCTCGATGACGGTGCCGTCGGGGATGTCTTTTCCGTTCCTGATCATGCCCCTCGCTCCGAAAGCCCGATACCATCTTAGGTCGAATAATGACGACGTCAACCTTGAATTTTGACGGTCGTCCGCGGCCGGCGCTCGCGAAACGCATCGGCTTGCGGCGCCGCTTGTCCCTTCGCGCCGCGGTCACTATCCTTCGCGTGCATGGGGGATGACGCCCACACGCTCGATTTCGGCGTAACCTATGACGTGGTCGCCGCGCGCACCGCCTCGGGCCGGCTGTTGACCCTCACCGCGCATCGCTCTCACGACCGGATCCCGCCGCACAAGCATGCGAACGACTATGTCTGTCTCGTCCTCGCAGGCGGCTTTTCCGAGCACGAAGGCAGACGTTCGCGGGAACGCTCGAGCGGTTGCGTCTTCACCCATCACGCGGGCGAAGCGCATTACGACCGCTTCGGATCGCGCGGCGCCGTCTGCGTCAACCTGCATTCGCCCGAAGGCGAGCCCGGGCCGGACGTCGAGGGGATGTGCTCGGCGCCGGTGCGGATCGCGGCGGAGAAGCTGGCCTTCGAGCTTGCGGCGGACTCGCGCGAAGAGCTTGCGCTGGCCTCGCTCGCGGCCGAAATCCTGGGCGACCTTCGTCCCGCGAAGCCGCGCCGGCCGGATCGCGGCGCATGGATCGGCCGCGTGGTCGAGGCGATTTCCGACGAGCCCTATCGCCGCTGGAGCCTGGACGAGATGTCCCGGATCGCGGACCACCATCCGGTCCGCGTCGCGCAGTCCTTTCGTGCCAGGACCGGGATGTCGCTGGGCGCGTTCCAGCGCTTGCGGCGCCTGACCAGGCTGAGCCTGGCGCTGCGGCACGGCAGGGAGCCTCTCGCCGCCCTCGCCGCCGAGTTCGGCTATTGCGACCAGCCGCACATGACGTCGGAATTCCGTGCCGCGTTCGGCGTCAGTCCCGGACGCTACCGCCGCAACTTGCGCTAATTTCCTACAAGACGGCGAGCGAGGCCGCGGCAACACTGCGCCCGGCAAGGCTGGAGTGGAGCGACGATGCGTTTGCGCTGTTTGGTGGCGATTGCCGTCCTGTCCGCCGCGCCCGTCGCCGGTCAGGAGCAAGCCGCGGCTCCGGCCCTTCAGGATCTCACCGGCTTGTGGGGCGCGAAGAAGTGGTTCGGCCCCGAAGTGCGCGGCCGGCTGATCCTCGAGCGCACCAACCGCGGCCTGGTTGCCGACGTCGCGGGACGCCACGTGCCGGTGTCCGAGAAAGGCGCGGAGCTTTCCTTCGCGCTGCCGGACGACCGAGGCGCGTTCAGCGGCCGCTTCGAAGGGACCGATGTCGTGCGCGGCCAATGGGTCTACAAGGGCAACGCCTCGCCCGTCGTGCTCAACGCCTTCGGCGCGGCGCGGTGGGCCGGCACGGTCGACCCGGCCGAGGACGTCTTCTCGTTCTACATTTTCGCAAAGCGCGCGGCCGACGGTTCCTATGCGGCGGTGCTGCGCAATCCGGAGTTCGATCTCGGCAACCAGCAAGGCGCGCGCAGGCTGGTCCGCGAGGGCGACGTCGTCCGCCTGCTGGCCGGGCGCGGCGATGCACCGGATCGCGAACTGGCTGCCGGCCGCATCGAGCCCGCGATGAGCGGCTTCTCGCTGACCTTCACGGGCCGCGGCGGGACGTACGACTTCGCGCGCGAAAGCGATGCGAGCCTCGCTTTTCCACGGCCGCCCGCAAGCGAGCCCTATCGCTACCTGCCGCCGCCCGCGCTCGGCGACGGCTGGCGGACCGCGCCCCTTGCCGACGAGCACATCGACGTTGCGGCGATGGAGCGCCTCGTCCGATCGATCGCCGGCATGAAGATGGACGAGGCCGATGCGCCCGAGATCCACGCGCTGCTCGTCGCGCGCCACGGCCGGCTGGTGCTCGAGGAATATTTCCACGGCTTCTCGCGCGACAAGCTCCACACGCTGCGCTCGGCCGGCAAGAGTCTCAGCGGCACGACGATCGGGGCTGCGATGCATGCCGGCGCTCCGCTCAGCCTCGACAGCCGCGTCTATGCGGTCATGAACGGCGGCGCGTTCCCGGCCGGCCTCGAGCCGCGCAAGCGGGCGATGACGCTGGAGAACCTGCTCACCATGTCCTCGGGCCATCATTGCGACGACACCGATCCGAAGGCGCCGGGCAACGAGGACTATATCAACGACGACCTGCAGCCGCCGAACGTCGTCGGCTATTTCATGTCGGTTCCGATGGCGACGGATCCCGGAACGAACAGCGTCTATTGCAGCATGCAGCCGCATCTGGCGCTCTCGATGCTCGGCGAGGCGACGCATGAATCGCCGCTGCGCATCTTCGACCGGCTGGTGGCGCGCCCGATGCGCATCACCCATTACGCCTGGCCGCTCGACACCAACGGCCGTCCCTATGGCGGCGGCAGCGTCGCGGTCAGGGCGCGCGATTTCATGAAGTTCGGCCAGCTCATGCTGAACGGCGGGGTGTGGGAGGGAAAGCGCATCCTCGACGCAAGCTATGCCAAGGCCGCGGTGGCGCCGCAGTATCACCTCCGCAACGTCGCTTACGGCTATCTGTGGTGGATGGAGGACTATCCGTACAAGAGCCGCAAGGTCCTCGGCTATTCCGCCCGCGGCGCGGGAGGGAACCTGACCATCGTCGTGCCGGAGCTGGGCCTCGTCGTCACGACCATGGCCGGCAACTATTCGAACCGCCGGGGCATGAAATATCTGGGCAACCTGATCGCGAACGCCATCCTTCCGGCAGTCCGCGAGCCGGGCGACGACCCGAACGCGGCCGTGACGGATATCGACTGGATGTCGCCTTACGGTCCTTCGACCGACGGAAGCCGCGTGGCGCCGCGGAAGTAGCGGCGCCGCCGGCTAGCTCTGCTGATCCTTCTTCTTCTTTTTCTTCTCGTCGTCGTCGCCGGACTGGTCGTCCGCGTCGATGCCGAGCAGCTCGACGGTGATGACGGACGCCGCGCTCTGCAGCGCGCGCGCGCCGGACATGGTCTGCGCCTCCTGCTCGGCCGCGGCGGCGGAGTTGTTGCCGCTGGTCTGCGCCGCGACGTCCACCGCGCCTTCGCCGGGCACGCCCGACGAGGTGCCCGAGACCGTGAAGTTCTCGGAATTGGCGACCGTCTGGGCCGCGATGAACAGGTTGCCCGCGACGCGCACGCCCGCATCGCCCGCGTCCACCGTGCCGCGCGGCGCGATCAGGAAGACGTCCGGCGCCGGCTCGCCCGGGGCGGGCTCGAAGGCGGCGATGCCTGCGCCGCTGACGCCGCCGACCGAGTCGACCTCGCTGACCAGGTCCTGGTCGACCTGCACCACCACCGGCGGGAAGTTGGCCGAGGTCTTGGGTCCCTGGCCGGCGTTGAGGTCGCCGTTCGACGACCACATGGCGATGTCACCGCCGGCCTCGGTGAAGAGGCGGCTCTGGTTCAGCAGGAAGTCGAGATCGGTGAAGGTGTAGATCGAGCCGCCGCGCAAGGTGAGGATGCCCTCATAGCCGAGCGGGATGCGCGTGATCGCGGCCGGCAGCGGCCCGAAGGTGGTGTTGCCGGCGAACAGGCGTCCGCCGTCATAGGTGCGCCGCGCCGCCTGGTCCGAGGTGCGCACCGTCGAGCCCGCGAGCACGCGTCCGCCGGGCCCCAGGATATAGATGTTGCCGCCGCGCGAGGTCTGGATCGTGGCGAGGCGCAGGTCGAGATTGCCCGTCTCCACCGTTTCGTTCGCGCCGTTCGAGCCGCCGGTCGTGTCGTTCTTGGTGTAGCCGAGCTCGGACGGGAACAGCAGGTTCACCGCCTGATAGCCGCGCGAATACTGCTTGAACGAAGGGCCGTCGGGTACCGAGGTCTGGATCAGCTCGTTGAAATAGACATAGCCGAGCAGGAAGACGCGCTGGCTGAGGCCCGGCAGGGTCTTGAACGCGTCATAGGCCTGCTGGAAGTCGATGTCGGTCGTGCCGTAGAGCTGCTCGAGCACCGATGCCTCGTGCTGCTGCAGCCATTTGATCAGGACCGGCGCATAGATCGGCTTGCTGCGGTCGGGGATGAGATTGCCGTCGCCGTCCTTGTGCTGCTCGAACAGGTCGCCGTCGAGATTTCCGAGATTGGCCGGATCGAGATAGTAGTCGCGCAGCGCGTCGAAGGCCTGGCCCTTGGCGACGCCGAACTCGACATAAAGATCGGCGCCCTTGGCGTCGAGCCACGGATTCCACTCGTTGCCGACCGACTGCACGCCGCCGGCGAAGACGAGCACGCCGGTGGGCGCGTCGCGGCCGTTCTCCAGGCTGAAGCCGTTGGTCACCGCCGAGTTCAGGAACGGTCCGGCGTCGCGTCCGGCCTCGAGGAAGAACGAGCCCGGCCCGCCGACGACGAAGGTGTTGCCCTGCACCGCGGCCTCGGGATCGCCGAAGATCGGCTGGTTGTTCTGGTCCAATCCGATCACCGGCTCGACCAGCTTGGTCGTCGCGGTGATGTCGCGGCCGGCGACGATGCGGGTGATGTCGTCGGGGTTCACGTTCTGGCCGAAGAACATCATGTTGACGATGTCGCGGCCGGCCGAGAGGCGCGTCGCCTTCGCGACCGACAGGATCATGTCGACGATGTCGCCGCCGGAATAGATGCGGTTGGGAACGAGATCGCCGTCATGCGTCGTGTTCCGGTTGTGCAGCATCTCGCGCTCGACCTGGGACATGTCGGGCAGCACGCCGGGGAACAGGAAGGTGCGGCCGCTCTTCACGCCCGTCTGGTCGGCGTTGAAGATCGAGAAGAAGCCCGGCAGCAGGCCGGCGTCGCCGTCGTCCTGCGCGATGGTGACCGGATCGATATTGCCGCCTGCGACGATCTGGAGCTCGCCGGTCGGGCTCGGCATCATGAACACCGACACCGCATGGCCGGTGCCGCTGGTGTCGATCTTGACGTCGCCGTTCAGCGAGGTGACCTCGAGCGTGCCCGGATAGACCGCGGCCGCGGTGTTCTCGGTCGCGCCGTCGCTCTCGGTGATCATGTCGCTGCCGAAATTGTCGATGGTGGCGCTGCCGTCGGCCAGGATCGAGACGCCGGCGATGTCGGTATAGAAGCCGTGCGCATCGAGATTGGCGGTGACTTCGCTGGTGGCGCCGCCGACGCCGAGCGCCGAGATGCCCTGGATGTCGACGTCGCCGCGCGCGGTCAGCGAGACGAAGGCGTTGGTGAGGCGCAGGCGGAGCTCGTTGTCCTGCAGCTGGCCGTCCTCGGAGATCTGGATCGGGCCGGCGCCGACGATGTCGTTGCCCGCGTTGAGCTCGCCGATGCCGGCGGCGACGTCGACACGCCCGCCCAGAATGTCGTGGCCGGCATCGATGAAGACGTTGCCGCCGCCGAAGCTCATCAGGCCCAGGGTCGGCTCGAGATTGCCGCTGGCGATGCCGGCGGTGAGCACCGAGGTATCGCTGACGACCGACAGATCGCTGACGTCGTGGCCGGCATGGATGCGGACCGTGCCGCCGCCGAGCGCGCCCACACCCTCCTGGAAGAGCTGCGGATTGATCAGGATCTGGCTTTCGTCGCCGATCTGGCCCGAGCGCCAGGGCTGGTCGCTCTTGCCGATCCAGTCGTAGAGGAACGACTTGAGGACGTCGTAATACTTGCGCAGCCGCGCTTCCTGCCAGACGTCGCGCCGGCTCTTGATGTCGCCGCCCGCGGTGAGCGTGACGTCGCCGCCGCCCTCGGCAATCGTCGGATCGGCGAGCAGCACGCCGGTGAGGCCGGTGCCTTTGAGGTTCGGATCGCCCGCGCCGTAGCGATAGCCGTCGACCGGCGGGTCGTTGATGAAGTCCTCGCCCAGGCCGAATTGCGCGGGATCGATCTCGACGGTGTCGCCGGTGAGCACGTCCACGGTCTCGAAGGGCGTGGTGTCGACCGCGTGGCCCGCGGTATAGACCGCGGTGCCGCCGACCTGCAGCCCGCCATGCTTGGGGCTGGCGAGCTGGCCGTTGAGCTTGCGATAGACGGGATCGCCGTTGGTCAGGTCGATGTCGCCCGCGGCGTTGATCGCGATGTCGCCGGTGCCCGTGCGCACCAGCGTGCGCGTAGTGGCGGTGGCGGGCTTGGTGATGACCTTGGGGTGGGGCGCGGTGTAGTCCTGCTTGAAGTCCTTGAAGTTCGCCGCGACCACCTCGGCCATGAACTGCGCCGCCAGGTCGAGCTTGGTCGCCACGCCCTGCACGTGGCTGCCGTTGGAGATGATCTGGTAATCGTTGGGATCGTCGGCGAAGAAGATCGGGATCTGGGACTGGATGAAGGCGCTGTAGTCGTCGGGCGCGCCTTGGAAGTTGATGAAGGTGTAGGAGTCGCCGTCCAGCCCCGCATTGGCCGCCACGAAGGCGTTGTACCAATCCTCGGCCGTCACCAGCTTGCCGCCGACGCTCATGAAGAGCTGGTCGTTGAACTGCGACGTGCTGCCGAGCTTGCTGCCCTGGAACGTGTAGCTCTTCTCGCCCTCGACGATGACGCCGCCGGTCGACCCCGGCAGGGTGCGCATCGGATCGGCGCTGGCGAGATCGGCGCCGCCGACGAGCTGATAGGAGAAGGAATTGACCACCTGCTTGGCGCCGTCGCGGTCGATCAGCGGGAAAAGCTCCGCGCCGCCGATGGGATCGCCCGCGCCGCCGGCATCGGCCGCATTGGCGTCGGGATTGTAGGGCGCGGGGTTGAACAGCCGCGAATCCAAGCCGCCGCGGCCGGGGATCGAGATCAGCACATAGCCGTCCGGCAACCCATCGACCATCTGCCAGTTGCCGACCAGGTCGCAGGCCCCGTGGCAGCTGCTCTGCACGAAGCCGTTATAGGTCTTGGCGCCGCCGCCCAGCATCATGTTGAGATAGTCGGGGTCGGTCTGGTCGTGGAAATTGAAGAAGCCGTCGGTGATGCTGCCCTTGAGGTCGAGCGTGCCCGAGGCGCGGATGGTGAGCACGCCCGGCTCGCCGTCGACCGCGCCCTTGTCGGTGCGATAGGTGAGCTTGGTGAAACGCGAGAAGACGTCGGCTTCCTTGCCGGGCAAGATGTAGAACTTGCCGTCGTCGAGCTTGGCCATGTCGCCGGCCTTGACCGCCGCATCGACGTCGACGCTGCCGGCGCCCAGGTTCCAGTTCGAGGCGAGCACGATGTCGCCGTCGTAGTCGAGCTCCATGCCCGGGCGCTCGTGGAACACCTTGGACATGGCCTCGTCGGTGACGAGGCCGCCCAGGTGCCCGTCGGCCGCGCTGACGTCGAAGTCCTGGACGAACTGCACGAGCGAGCCGTCGGCGTAATCGGCCAGGAAGTTGGTGCCGTTATGCGCGCCCAGGTCCAGCACCGCCCGGCCGTTGCCGTCGATCACGACGCCGACGAAATCCGGATCGGCGGCGATGGCGGCGAGGTCGAACTTCTTGAACGCCTGCACCGAGATCTGGCTCGCGCCCACCACGTTGCCGGAGAAGAAGACGTTGACGTCGTCGGCGCCCGCCTGCTCGATCACAGGGGCGCGGAAATCGACCGTGCCGCCCATGTCGGAGGGCACATAGATGTAATAGGTCGTGCCGTTGTGCACGACGGGCACCAGCCGGTCGCCGGTCTGCCGCGCCGAGACGTCGATGACGGCGCCGTTCTCCACCGTGATGACGCCGTCGCCGTCGGTGCCGATCTCGACATTGCCGCCGGCCGAGCGGCGCGGATCGTGCAGCCCGAAGCCGTCGGCATGGGCGTCGATCAGCGAGCCGTCGTGCAGGGTGACGCCGCCGATGCCGAAGAGGTCGACGTCGCCGCCGTACTGGCCCGACACGTCGATGGTGCCGAACAGGTTGACCGCGCCGCCGTCTGCGGTGAGCATCACGTTCTGGGCTTTGAGGACCTCGCCCGCATCGAGCGTCAGGTCGCCGGTCCCGGTGCGCACCGCGATGGTGCCGTCGAACTGGTGGCCGAACATCTCGTCGAAGCTGGAGATGTCGAAGGCGCCTTGCTGGTCGAGCAGGAACGAGCCGCCGCCGTCCGGTGCATCGGCATCGAGCGTGCCGTCGAAGTTCACGTCGCCCTTGGCGGCCGAGAACTCGACCGTGCCCGCCATGCCCTTGCCGCCGCCGACCGAGACCAGCGAGCCTTGGCGGAGATCGATATCGCCGTCGAGCGCGGTCAGGTGCACCAGCCCGCCCGGCGCCGAGACGATGAACGGATCCGCCGCGTCGCCGAAGTTGCGCTCATAGCCCGGCGTCGCGAGCACCGCGCCGTCGCCGACGGTGATCGCCGTATCGGATTTGATGTCGAGCGTGCCCGCGGTGGCGCGGATATCGGTGCCTTCGACGTCGATCGCATGGCCGCTGATCGTGATGGTCGCGCCGGGCGCGCCCTGGAAATTGCCGACGGCTCCGCCGGTCGGGTTGTCGATGGCGATGTCGCCGCTCGTCTGCAGCGACAGGCTGGCGATGGCCTGCGTCTCGCCGGGATCGAGCGGCAGGGCACGGTCGCCGATGAAGGGCGTGCGGAGCGCGAGCGCAGCCGGCCCGAAATCGACCGTCGCGTCGCCCTGAGCGAAAATGCCCGTCGAGGCGGCGAGCGTCGCATGTCCGCCGAAGCCGAAGGTGCGCAAGGTGCCCGACGCGAAATCGATCTCGTCGGCGTTCAAGGTCAGGGAGCCGCTGCCGCAGCCGATCTCGCCGTCTCCGGTGCATTCGCCGGCGTCCTTGCCGGAATTGCCGAGCGTGAGCTTGTCGGCGTCCAGGGTGACCGCGTTGCCGTCCTTGAGCGACAGGCCCGGGCTGTCGAGGGTCAGGTCCTTGAAGCTGTAGGTGCCGTCGGAGAAGGCGATCGTGCCCGGCGTGCGGATGGTCACCTGGTCGATCTGCGAAATGAGCGCCTGCAGCTCGGACGTGATCACCAGACCCGACTGTTCGGAGCCGTCGTCGCTGAAGGTCACCTGACCGGCGCCGAGCGCCAGATCGTCGGTCTTCAAGCTGAGATCGGGCGAGGCGGTCAGATCGCCGCTCGAATCGAGCAGAACGGAATTGCCTTCGAGATCCGCGGCGCCGACATCGAGGAAGCCGCCGTCGGTGGCCTTTTCGATATGCTCGCGGGTGACGAGACGCCGGGGCCCGGACGAGACGCGCACCACCGCGCCCTGCCCGGTCGTGTGATCGTTCTTGCCGTCGATGACGTAGTCGCCCGTGCGCGCCCGCGCCAAGCTGCCGGTGGAGCGGATGGTGGCGCCGTCGGCCAGGGTGATGCCGGCGCCGCTGCCGTCGACCGCGAGCACGACTTCCGGCGCATCGAGCGGATGCGCCGCGTCGTTCTCGACCAGGATCGAGTCCGCGGTGAGGTTCAGCGTCGTCGTGCCGTCGGCATTGTCGGTGCGCGTGCCGCCGATCAAGAGGCTGCCGGCGTTCAGGTTGGTGAGCTCGTCGGCGGTGAGTACGATCGTTCCCGCCGGCGCCCCGGTGCCCTCGTCGCCGTCGTCGCCGGAGACGATGGTGAAGGCGCCGCCGGAGATGTCGACCTCTGCGCCGCGGCCGCCCTTGCCCGGGTCGGCCTTGAGCACCGTGTCGATCTTGAGCGTGTCCTTGGGCGCAAGCACCAGGCGGCCCGCATCGACCGGCAGCGGCGGCGCGTCGTGCCCGTCATGGGCGGCGTCGCGCGCGAACTTCGCATTCGCCGAAGTGAGCGCGATCAGCGAATATTGGTTGAACACCTGCTGCGTCTGCAGCGTGAACGAGCGCAGCGTGGATTCGTAGGTATCGGTGCCGGCATAGCCGTAATAGCCGGTGACGACGGTGCTGCCGTCGGGCAGGCGCGAGAACGTGCCCGGCGTCACGTTCCTGGCGCCGGTGTTCTCGACGATGCGCATGCCGCCCGGCAGCGTCGCGTATTTGGCCGGCAGCAAGGTGTACCAGCCGGGCTTCAGTCCCGGCACGTTCGAGAGATAGACCTGCTTGCCCGCGGCCTGCGCCGAATAGAGGTCGCCATATTGCGCGGAATAGATGGGATCGTAGAGCGCGGCCTGGCCGTTCGGGAAAGACTGCGCGTCGGGCCCGTTCAGGCTGGGCACGATGGCATAGACCTGGCGGCCGTCGGGATATTGAAAGCCGTTGTTGCTCGAGAACGGGTCGCTGTTGAAGCGGTCGAGCACGTCATGGCTGCCGCCGGTGCCCGAGACGAACTCGTAGGCATAGAGATCGCCGCCGCCGCTGACGTCCACGGTCGAGCCGGCATCGATCTTCACGTTGTCGCCGCCGAGCGTCAGGATCGCCTGCGGCGGCGCCTTGAGCTGGTCGGCGCCGGTGGCGGCGAAGAACCATTCGATCTGGTCGGTGGTGGTGCCGTAGGGAATCAGCATCCCGTCGGCCGAGACCGAGGTCGTGCTGCCGTCGAGGATCTTGAGCAGCTGGGTTTCCGGCGCGAATTGCTGGGTGTTGCCGTCGGTGGTCAGCGTGAACGGATCGCTGCTGCCCAAGGTGAGGCTGCCCAGCGGCACGCGGATGTCGCCGCCCTGGTAGATGTTGGCGGCCTGCACGAACAGATTGCCGCCGGCGGAATAGGGCGTCGCGGGCTCGGGGCCGGCCGAACGCGCGAAGGTGATCGTGCCGTCTTCCGCCGCCGAGGTGATATAGAAGGTCGAGCCCGTGGTCGGGAACACCTGCCCCGCGGTGATGGTGAGATCGCCGTTCACCGCAAGCTGGCCGGCGAGCGAGAAGTCCACCGACTCCGGATCGCGGCCGAACACCTTCTGCCAGGGCTGCACGCCGCTGAGCCTGACGTCGCCGGTGGCGAACATCTGCACGTCGGACACCGACTGGTCGAACAGGACGGCGCCGCTGATGTCGATCTCGCCGGCGCGCAGGATCACGCTGTTGCCTGCGGGATCGCCGACCAGCGGCGTGGACACGTTCTGCAGCGCGCTGTCGAGACGGATATAGGCCGCATCGATCTCGAGCTCGCCGCCGGCGCTGATCACCGGCGCGTACTGATCGCGGATCTGGGTGTTGGTGAGGTCGGCCTGGCCGTCGTAAGGCCGCGACGTCAGGAAGAAGCCGCGGTCGAGATCGAGATGCACGTCGCCGACCGAGCTCAAATGGCCCTCGGCCACGAACGTGCCGAAGCCCGAATTCTCGATCTGGGCGACCGAGACCGCGTTGGCGACGTCCGTCTGGCCCGCGAAATCGGTATCGAACTGGGCGAGCGTCGGATCGAGCACCACCAGCGTGCCGCCCAGCGCATGCTCGGCGCCGCCATGCGCGTCGATGATCGCGCCGTCGATCGAGCCGCCGTTCGCCAGGATCAGCGAGCCGCCATTGCTCCATTCCGGCGTGTTGCGGAAGGTGCCGCCCGGGCCGAGCCGCGAAAAATCGTCCGACGCGCCCGACAGGTCGATGATCGAACCGGCCTCGGCGGTGAGCTGTCCCGGGATGATGACGCTCGACGGATTCTCCGCGCCGTAATAGACCGACAGGCCGTGGGGGCTGTCGAACACGTCGTCGCCGGTGAGCCGGCCGGGCACGGTCTGCAAGGTGCCGCCGTCCACGACGCGGCCGTCGCGGAAGCCCGGCGGCACGCTGACCGCGATGTCCATGCGCGCGCGCGGATTGACGATGCTGGCGCCCGACAGGTCGGTGACGCTGCCCGAGGCGAGCACGATGCCGTCCTTGGCGCCGAGCTTGCCGAGCAGATAGAAGCCGCCCTGCGCCGCGAGCTCGCCGTTGGTGAGGCCGTTCACCTTGCTGATGTCGCCCTCGTGGAAGGTGCCGTCCTCGTTGCGCGTGAAGGCCTCGTCCAGGTCGTGGACGGCGGTGACCGAATCCGGCGCATACAGTGACGGCAGCGCTTCGGACTGGGTGATCGTGCCGCCGGCGATGCGGATATTGCCTTCGTTGAGCAGCTTGCTGGCCGAGAGCCCGCTGCCCGCCGCGCCGATCACCTTGCCGCCTTGCGCGATATCGAGCTCGATCGAGCCGCCGAGCGTCAGGTTCACCGGCCGCGCGTCCCAGTCGTTGCCGGGAACGCCGGGCGTCAGCACCGAATAGAGATCGCCGCCGGTGCCGAGACCCCGCAGGCTTTCGGCCGTCGCCACGTCGAGCACGGGCGAGAACCTCGATTGGGTCAGGTTCAGCGTCTGGCCGCCGCCGATGGTGACAGTCTGCATCGCCATCAGCGCGTTGAAGCCGCCGAGCCCGTTGTCGAAGTCGTTGGCCAGGAACTCGGTCTTGTACGAGGTGATGTCGAAGTTGGAGAAGCCCGTCTTCGAGAAGAAGTCGAGGCTCATGTTCGTGCCGGTCTCGGCATCGCCGTCGCCGAACTGGAACTGCGGCGTGACGAGCGTGAAGGTTCCGCCGCCGCCGAAGCCCGCCGCCAGGATCGTGCCGTCCAAGCTCACGCGCGCGGTGATCTTGTCCGGATTGACGGGGACGAAGTCGCTGCCGCCGCGGTCGATGCCGCTGACGCGGAAGCCGGGGATGCCGCCCGGCACGCCTTCGACGTCCTGGGCGAGCTGGAAATAGGTCGTCTCCTCGATCAGGCTGACATTGCCGCCGCGCGCGCCGAGCTCGAGCTGACCCTTCTCGTTGACATAGCCGCCGCTCGATACGTCGACGACGCTGCCGGCGTCGAGCAGGATCGAGCCCGAGACGTCGACGTTCACCGGCGGCGCGTCGCCGCCCAGCGTGTCGGTCTGGTCGAACAAGGTCTGGCGGGGTGCTGCGATCAGGACCACCGAGCCGCCGTCGGTGAATGCGCTGCCTTGCGTGTGGTCGGCATCGGCGCCGTCGTCGTTCACCCAGCGGCCGCGCGTCGAAAGCGTGCCGTTGACGACGATGTCGAACGAGCCCTCCTTGACCGTGTCGTCGGGATTGTAGACCGAGCCCTGGCCGGCATTGACGGTCTGCAGCTGGATGGTGCCCGACGCCGTCGTCACGCTGCCGTCGACGGTGATGGTGCGGCCGGCGATGGCGTTGAAGATGCCGCCGGCATCGAGCGCGACATGGGCGTCGGCCTCGACGTCGATCCTGCCCGAGGTCTGCAGCGACACCGCGCTCAAGCCGAAGCCCGACACCGCATCGGCCGAGATAGAGATCGTCTGCTGGCGGTCGGTCGGCAAAAGCGAGTTGGGGTCGCGCGTCGGCACCACGAGGTTGCCGTTGGGATCGATGAAGACCGACTGGCCGTAGCCGAGCGAACCGTCGACGGCGTGGTAGTTCGCCTGCGAAACGACGTCGATGTCGCCGCCGCCCGAAAGCTGCTTGTTGCTGGACGCATCGCCGCTCAGCGCCTGGACGAACAGGAAGCCGCCCGACGGCAGCTGCGACGGCGCGCCCTGGACTTTGCGGAAATCGCCGTAGACCGACGACGCGGCGCTGCCCAGATGCGAGTCGCCGATCTGGCGCATGCCCGCATAGGCGTCGCCGTACAAGGTGCCGTCGAGCACGATGGTCGAGCCCTTGAGCGTCAAGGCGCCGGCGTCGCGGCCCTCGGTATAGGTGCCTTCGTAATGGCCGCCCTGCAGCAGCGGGCTCGCCCAGCTCTCGCTCACGCCCCAGCGCGCCTGGTTGCGCATGAAACCGTTGTCGATGCCGATATAGAGCCCGTTGAGATCGGCATTGCCGATGTCGACGATCTGGCCGTTGATGGCGATGAGCTGGGTGGTCTGGACGAAGCCGCCCTCATACGTCACCCAGCCGCCCGACACGTCGATGGTGGCGCCGGTCTTGACGATGATGTCGGGGGCGAGCGCGGTGTCGGTGCCGGGCTGGTAGTTCTGCACGCCCAGGGTGACGCTGCCGCCCTTGGTCATCAGCTCCTGGACCTTGACGCCGACCTGCTGGGCGAAGCTCTTGGCCTCGATCAGGGGCGAGCCGACCCAGGCCACGCCGTTGTCGTCGACGCCGGAGAGGCGCGGATCGACCAGCACGGTCGCGCCGTTCAGGAAGCTGTCGCGGTAGTTAGGATTGTCGCGCAGCTCGTTGCCCTTGACCGGGCTGATCATGATGGCGTTGCGCGAGGCGGGGATGAGCACGTCGGTCAGGCCCGCGACATCGATGATCGCGCCGCTGTCGACGAAGACGCGGCTGTCGCCCGGATTGGCGAGGTCGGTCGTGCCCGAGGCGCCGGGCGCCGCGCCGATGTCGACGTTGCCGCTGGGCGCAAAGAGCATCGCGTCCTTGTCGATCTCGATGCGCGACGCGTCCGAGCCGATGCTGATCCGCGACGAGCGGAAATCGCCGAGCGAGGTCGGGTCCTGCGGGATCGTCTCCTTGCCGTCGTCGGCGCCGATCGCCAGCGTGGCGCCGGTGCCGATCTGGATGTCGGCGCCTGAGATTTGAATGAAGCCGTTGCGCGACACGCTGGTGGTGCCCGACAGCACGCCTTCTTCCAGCACCGCGCCGTTGTCGGTGGCGCCGAGCGAGATATAGCTCTGCGGCGCGTCGATGATCGCGTTCGCGCCGTTGAGCACATAGTCCTTGTTCACGCCGTCGCCCGAGGCGCTGATCGTGAAGCCGCGCACGTCGGGATTGCCGTCGACGGAGCCGGTCGAGCGCGTCAGCTTGATGTTGCGTCCCGACTGCAGGCTGACCTGGCCGGCGAGCGAGGAGATCGTGCCGTCGTTGATCACCTTCGGCCCGGTGAGCAGCACATAGCCGCCGGTGCCGGAGGTGATCTGCGCGCCCGCCTGCACCTCGATGCCGCCTTCGAGGAAGTCCAAACCGTTGCCGGCGGCGTTCTCCTGCGCCGAGAAGGTATAGGCCGTGGCCTGCTGGTCGAACGAGGCCTGGTCGGCATAGCCCAAGAACCCGAACTGCAGGAACTCGTCGTCGCGCTGCTTGATGTTGAGGCGGCCGGTGTTCTGGTCGAGCGCGCGGCCGACCTCGAGGCTGGTGGCGATCAGCGCGTTGGTGTTGATCTGCGAGGTGCCGCCGAAGATCACGCCGTTCTGGTTCAGGATCAGCACCGTGCCCGGCGCATGGATCGAGCCCAGGATCTGGCTGGGCGCCGGCATGTCGTTGGGATCGCGCAGGCCGGTGAGCGGATTGAGCTGGCCCACGACGCGGTTCAGCGCCACCCAGCTCGACTGGTCCTTGCCGTCGAGGGACTGGTCGAAATAGAGATCGGTCTTCTTGCCGACGTTGAAGGTCTCCCACGACAGCACCGCGCGCGCCTGGGTCTGGTGCACCGTGACCTTGACGTTGCCGTTGTCCTCGGTCTCCTGCACCGGCTGGTCGGCGCCGTCCCAGGTATGCGTGCCGCTGGTGTCGTCCTTGGACTTGACGGGATTGTCGATCGGCACCAGGCCGCCCGGCGCCAATCCGTCGGGCACCCCCTGCTCGAGCTGCGCCGCGGCGGCGCGCGCCGCGGCCTGGGCGTCCTTGGCCATGCTGACGGCCTGGGTGACGCGCGTCTGGTACTGCAGCGCGCGCATCGTGGCGCCCGTCATGCGCGCGGAATTCGACGGATTGAGCGTGCCCTGGCGCGTCGCGGGCTGGTCCGAGGGCAGTCCGTTGGGGAAGCGCTGGGCGACCGCGGCGTTCTGCACCTGCACCGCGTTGTTCAGCACCGACAGCGTCTGCGACTTCGCCGGCGCATGGCTGAGCGCCACGACGATCGCGAACACGCTGGCGCCATGCATCAGGCGGCTGCGGAGCCTCGTATGCCGGGTGCGCCTTGCCATCGTCCCGCTCCCTACTTGTCCGTCTTCGCGTCGAACGCGCCGTCGTCGATGCGGTCGCGATAGTCCTGGGCCAGGTTCTCGAGCTCGACGCGCCTCAGCCTGATGAAGGGCTCGCGCGCGCCGAGCGAGTCGACGAAATCGAAATCCTCATAGGCCTTGAGGATCTGGCGGCTGACGTCGAGCAGCTTGCGGTTCTTGCCCTCGCAAGCCGACAGCACGCCCGCCTGGGTGACCGCATCAGCCTGGATCTTGTCGCGCTCGGCCTTGTCCTTCTCGGCCGACTGGCCGGCCGCGGCGAGCGCCGCATTGGCTTTCGCAAGCTGGCCCTCGGCCGCGCTGGCGCGGCCGCTGTCGTGACGCAGCCGCGCGAGGTCGCCCTGGGCGGCGGCGAGCTGCTTCTTGACGGCATCGCGCTCCATCTGGGCGGCGATCTTCTGCGCCTGCGCCGCCGCCTGGTCGTCCTGGGCCTGGCGGAGCTGCAAGGTGACCTGGCGCAGCTGCGCGCGCAGCCGCTCGCTGTCGTCGCTCTGCGCCTGGGCGGCGCCGACGGTCAGGGCCAGGAACGCGAGCGCGAGCTTCGTCTTCATCCTAGAACCCCGCGTTCAGGTCGAGCTGGACGACGTCGATGGCGAGCGGTGGGCCGAAGACCTCGCTGGCCGAGAGCCAGCGCGCGCTGAGCCAGGTATTGTCGAAGAGTCCCAGCGCGCCCGAAATGATGTAGCCGCGTGCATTGGTGCCGCCGAGATGGAAGTCGCTGTCGGTGAAGGCGTCCGGAACCGCGTCGGGCTCGAGATATTTGTAGCCGGCCGAGATGTTCCATTCCCAGCGCTTGCGGATCTGCGGATGGCCGAAGGTCGCGTTGACGTACCAGCCGTCGCCGCCGCTCTTGAGCTTGGCGCGCGTCTTGGCCGGACCGTCGCAGGGATCAAGGCTTCCGCTCGGGCCCGTCTCGACGTTGGTGACCGGCAGCGCGAAGGGCGCGTAGCGGCACGCCACCGTCGCGTGATAGGCGAGGTTGTGGGCGTAATCGAGATCGAAGATGAAGCGGTAGCTGCTTCCCACCGGGACCGAGAGCTCCGTCGTCGCGTCGGCCACGCGATAGTTGAAGGCGAGGCCGGCATATTGCGGCTGCGGGCTTCCGGTGGGGTTGTTGGGGTCGAGCACGATCTGGCGGATCAGGAAGAGCGTGTTGCCCTTCTGCATGAAGGCGGGGCGGGTGTAGTCGGTCGAGCACTGCTTGTCGCCCAAGTAGATAAAGCACGGCTCGGACAGCTGCCCCTGGATGCCGCCGAACTGGTAATAGGACGCGCCCATGCGCCATTCGAAGCCGGGCTCCTTCCAGTTGAAGCCGGCCTGCGTGCCCCACAGCCATTTCTGCTTGTCGCGGGCCTTGCTGACGGAATTGGCGGGGAAGCTCGAGCCGATATATTCGAGCGGGAACAGGCCTTCGCTGAAGAAGCCGTCGAAGCCGTCCTCGTTCTTCTCCTTGGTGTCGAGGGCTAAGACCGCGCCGTCGAACTGCAGATCGGGATCGTAGACCAGGTCCGAGTGGAAGAACGGGTTGGGCATGCGGCCCGTGGTGAAGGCGAGCCAGTCCCAGGGCTCGAGCGTGAGATACGCCTGGTCGAGCCAGAAATCCTTCTTGCCGAAGCCGCCGCCCAGAAGCTGCGTCGTCGAGACCGGCCCGCCGTCGCCGCCCGAGGCCAGGCGGATGCCCGCGAGCACGCCGTCGGAGATGACTGCGTTGAGGCCCAGCCGCGCGCGGATGCTCAACCGATGCAGGCGGTCCTGCGTCGTATTGAGTACCGGGATGCCGCCCGGATTGGTGAAGCCGTTGACGTCCGTCGGGCCGTTGGCGTTGAAGGTCTGGAAATCGACGATCTGGTCGTCGTTCTGCAGGGTGTAGAGATCGTATTCGTCCCGCGAGCGCAGGTCGCCGGTCAGGTGCAGGCGCTTGGTCCATTCCGGCACCGCGTCCGGCTGGGCCCAGTTCTCGGTGCGCGCCTGCTGCATCACCTCTTTCTTCACCTCGTCGCGGATCTGGTTCTTGACGATCTGCGGCACGTAGGGGATGCGCAGCGTTCCGGCCGGCGGCGCCTGGGTGACGGCGGGCGGCTGGACCTGGGAAGCGGTCTTGGCGGCGGCGGCGCGCGCGCGCACGTCGGCGGCTTCCTGCTCGGCTTCCTTCAAGAGCGCGTCGGCCTCTTCGGCCTTGATCACGTGCTGCTTCACCAGCAGGCGGATGAGGTTGACCGTCGCGTTCGGCGAGGCGGCGCCGTCCTGCGCCGAGGCACGGCCGGCAGTCACCAGCACGCAAGCGGCGAGCGCCATGGCCGCCGGACCCGAATTCGTTCTTGTCATCTTCGACTCGTCTTACCCATGCGATTGATCCGTCACGCCGGCCTCCGGCTTCGAATGGCCAGGCGGAATTCCACCGCGCCCGGCGGCTCGCCATCGAGGGCCACCTGCTGGGCCGCGCTCAGCACGTCGTTGTCGATCTCGCTGTCGCCGCTCGACTTGAGCAGGCGCACATGCAGCTTCCTGTTGCGGTCGACGGTCGCCGCGATCTGCAGCGCGAAAGCGAGATGGTTGAGCTTGTCGTCCTGCGCGATGGCGTCCTGCAGCACGCCGGTCAGATAGCGGCTATAGGCCTCGCTGCCGAAGCCGCTGCCGACGTCGCCGCCGCCGCTGCCGGACTGGAGATTGAAAGCGTCGTTGCCGGCCTGCGCCGGGCCGTTGATGGTGAGCGGCTTGGGCGCGTCGACCTTGGGTTCGGGCGTCTCGACCTTCTTCTCTTCCACCACCTTCTTTTCCTCGGGCGGCTTCTCCTTGGGCGGAGGAGGCGGTGGCGGCGGCGGCAGGAAGGCTTGCAAGGTGGGCAGCGGCGGCGCCTCGCGGCGCTCCGATCCCGAGCCGTGGAGCAGATACCAGACCCCGCCCGCGAGAGCCGCGAAGACGAGCGCGGGCACCGCGAAGCGCGCGATGCGCGAGAGCGTGGTGCCTTTGTCTTCGTCGTCGTCGCGTGCCACCCGCGCCCCCTATCCTTGCGCTTTCGCCGTGACCAGGCCGACATGCGGCAGGTCGAGGCGGCGCAGCAGATCGAGAACTTCCATCACCTTCTGGTACTGCACCGAGGCATCGCCCTTGAGCACGACCGGGAAATCGGGCGTCAGAGACTTCTGCGTGCGCAGCCGGCTCTCGAGGTCGGAGAGCGTCACCGGATAGGCGTTGAGATAGACGTTGCCGTTGTTGGCGACCGAGATGACCTGGGTCTGCGGCTTGGCGAGGCTGACGGTCGCCGACGCCTTGGGCAGGTCGACCTTGATGCCCTGCACCGAGGCCGTCGTCATGATGATGAAGATGACGAGCAGCACGTATGCCAGGTCCAGCATCGGCGTGATGTTGATGTCGTCGTAGACCTTGTCTTCTTCCTGGGCCTTCGCCATCGCCGCGCCTCCTCAATGCCCGCCCGAAGGGGCGTAGATTTCGGAGACGCGCGCGACGAACTCGTCGACGAACACCTGCATGTTCGCGGTCACGTTCTTGGCGCGGGTAAGAAGATAGTTGTAGCCGAACAACGCCGGAATCGCGACGGCGAGACCGGCGACGGTGGCCAGCAGCGCCGCCGAGATGCCGGGCGCGATGGCGTTGATGTTGACGTCGCCGGCCGCCGCGATCGCGGCGAAGGTGATCATGACGCCGACCACGGTGCCGAGGAGTCCCAAGAACGGGCCGCCCGAGATCGCGATGGTCAGCAGCACCATGTTCGACGACAGGCGCTGGTTCTCGCGCACCAGGGTGGCGTCCATCAGCGCGCGCACGACCTCCATGCCCTGGGCGTCGAGCGTGACGGTCCTGGCGCCGTTCGCGCGGCGCAGGATCTCCTGCGAGCCGGCGTGGAAGATGCGGTAGATCGACGACTGCACCAGCCGTCGCCGGTCGCGGCCCTGGTCCTCGATGTCGTGCGCGATGACGAAGGGATCGCCGGCGCGCTGGCGGTAGTAGTCGAGAAAGCGGTCGTTGGCCTTGGAGACGGAGCCGATATAGCTGCTCTTCGCCCACATCACGTACCACGAGATCGCGGCCATGATGCCGAGGATGCCGATCACGACCCAGGCGTCGATCGTCACCGACTTCACGATGATGCCGAAATAGCCGAAGCCGAAGCCCGACTGCTTCTCGTCGGCGCCGAAGACGACGAGCTTGGAGCCTGGCCCTTCGGCTTCCGCTTCCGCGAGCAAGGTCGCCTCGGAGCGGGCGGTGCGCGCGATGCGGACTTCGTCCAGGCTGCCGATGAAGGGCGCGACGCCGGTGCCCGTCTGCAGGTCGCCGCCGAGGCCGGCCGGAGTGTTCAGCGCCGGCATGGAAGCGGGCGCGGTCCCCGCCGCGCGGCCGTTTATATATATAGTGGCGGTCGTGGCGCCGACCGTGACCGCGACCTCGGACCACTGCCCCGCGGCCAGCGCGCGCGTCGCGACCAGATGCGCCGGGGTCGCGCTGCCGTTGATGTCTACGAAGGGCACGCCGCCCGCCAGGCCGACGACGACCGAGCCCGCGCCGTCGCGGCGGGCATAAAGCGCCGCGCGCGGCTGCGCCGTGCCGGGCTTCACCCAGGCGCTGAAGGTGAAGGAGTCGCCGGCCTTCACCGCGAGCGATCCGCTGGCCGGGATGTTGATCGCGCCGGCGCCCAGGAAGCGCGCGCCCTTGCCGATGATCGCACCTTCGTCGGTGCCGGGCGCGGCATTGGTCGCGTTGTTGGCGTTGGCGGTCTTGTCGTGCACGGCCACGCCGGCGGCATCGTCGAAGTGATAGACGAGCGCGGTGTCGGCATCGAAGGTGCCCGCCGCATCGGCCGCCGGCGTCGCCTTCTTGTTGGAATAATAGAGATAGATGTCCTTGGTCGCGGCGGCGGGGAAATCCGGCACATCGACCCAGATCGTGGCCATGCCGAGCACGGCGTCGTAGCTCTCGATGTGGAAGGCGAGCGGCGTCTTGTTGTCGGCGGCGACGAAGCGGATGTCGGTGCCGTTCTCCTGCGCGTCGGAGAAGCTGAAATTGCCGCTGTGCAGGCGGATCAAGACCGGCACGCGCCCCGCGGTGCCGGCGATGTTGCCCCCCTTGGGGCTGGTATCGATGGTGATCTGGCGGCGGAACGACCAGTCCTGCTGCCACCAGCCGTCGGCCAGCGCCGAGCCCGCGGTGGCGCAGAGCCCCAGCACCGCGGCCGCCAATCCAAACCAATGACGAAGGCCCATGCTCAAAACTCCGTGCTCGCGCTGAATTGGACCGTGGGATGCCAGGCTTTGGTCGCGACGCCGTTTCGCATCGGCATGCCCATCACGACGTTGCCCGAGATGTGGGAGAACAGCTCGATCTTGCTGCCGACGCCGATGCTGGCGAGCGGAAAGACGCTGCGCTGCTCGGGCAGGCGGTCGAGCATCCAGGCGACCGCATTGTCCGAGAAGAGGAAGAGGCGCCAGTCGTCGACGACGCCCTGCCCGAACAGCTCGCTCATCGTCGGCGCCAGCGACGGCCCGTTCAGCGTGAACGACGCCAGGATGCCGTCGTCGCCGAGCGCCTCGGACTGCAGATAGCCGCGCAAGGTGGTGAGGCCGCCGGCCGAGAACTGCTCGTTCGCCAGCAGCGGCTGGTCGGTCACCTGGCCCGACAGGTAGCTCACCAGCGACATGTCCCAGGGCAGCGAGCGGGTATAGGTGGCGTCGAGATTGAACTTGGTGAAGTTGCCGCGCGCGAAGGCGCGGTTGGTCTGGATCGCGCGGATGCCGCTGCCCAGCCCGCGCATGCCGAGCGTGAGCGTGGCGGTGCCGGTCAGGCTGGCCGATTTCGTCTGCTTGGTCACCTGATAGTCGAAGGTGAGCGGGATGTATTCCGCGCAGCTGCGCGGCCCGGCATTGCCGTGACCGTCGACCAGGTTGCAGCCCTCGCCCGGCGCGACGAAGAAGCCGACGTCGTTGACGTTGTGCTTGAAGGTGAGGCCGGCCGAGACGCTCTGCGCCAAGTCGCCCCAGGGCGGCAGCTGCAGAAGGCCCGAAGCGCCGAAGGTGAAGCCCTTGCCGAAGACGCCGGTGCCGGCCACCGCCTGCACGTTGGAATTGGAATAGGTGCCCGAGACGTTCAGCGTCCAGGGCGTGCTCCAGATCGGGATGCCGTAGGAGCCGACGAAGACCTCGGCATTGTCGAGGTTCTCCGGCGCCAGGATCGCGGTGGCGGAGATGCTGTGGCCGAGCTGCCAGAGATTGCCGTAGGAGACGTTGGTGATCGAGCGCAGCTCGGCGGTGTTCTGCGCATGATCGTTGTTGATCGCGGTCGAGGCATGCAGCGGCAGCGTGTCCTTGACCTTGAGGTCGACGTCGATGGTGCCGGGCTCGCGGCCCTTCTTTTCCACCGGCGTGATCTGGCGCTCGGGCAGGCGGTTGGCGTCGGCGAGCTCGGCCTGGACCTGGGTGAAGTTCGGCACCTTGCCCTCGGCGAGCGACGGCACCTGCTCCTTGATGCGGCTGGGCAGATTGTATTGCGAGCCCACGACGCGCAGCCGCCCCAGCGGCACCTCGATCACGTGCAGCTTGACGATGCCGGTGCGCGCGTCCTGCTGCGGCACGTCGACGACGACGGACGCGTAGCCCTTGTCGCGATAGGCCTTCTGCAGCGCGTCGCGCGCGTCGGCGACGTCCTGGCGTTTCCTGTCGGGGCCCATGAAGGGATAGACCGCGGTCTCGACGGTCTCCTGATCGAGCAGCGTATTGCCGTCGACGTCATAGGCGTCGATGTTGAAGCGCGGCTCGACCGCGGGCTGCTGCGCCGCGGACGCGATCGCGGGCGCGAGCAGCGCGAGCATGAAGCCCGCGCGCGCAGCGTGCGCAAAACGTCTTTCCCGGCAAAGCACTAAGGCCCCCAAACGTCGGCCCGCAAACGACATCGGCCGCGCCTGACGCCTATCGGATTTATGTGACACCAACAATCAAGCAAACACGTCACACGAAGAATCAAAACGCGCATGACGCAGCGTGCGTCACACAAGCTTCATCGCAACGTCATCGAGGTTTGCTAGCGCGCTCGATGACGGTTTTGCGACGTTCGCGCGACATCGCGATTCACAGGAAAAATCGTCGCCGTCACATTACTGACGCCGCAGTGACATGCGCATCGGCTTCACTCGCCGCGTTCGGGTGGGGAAAAATATCCGACAGAATTTTTCAGGCGGCGTCCGCGTTCCGCGACGCAACCCTTTGCGAGCCCGTTGCGGCCGCGAATACAATCGTATTCGAGGCAAGGAGGGCGATTCTTTTTCGCTTATACATGGACTATATTTGGATTAATGAATTTTTCTTGAAATCGTTTCCGCCTATATTGCGACTCATCTTCCATCGTCTCTATAGCTCCTGCCGCGCGGCGCCTGAGGCCGCGGTGGCATTTCGTGAAACCGGAGAAAGACTCGATGTCCAAGATGAAACTGATGCTGCTGTCGGGAGCCTGCGCGCTCGCCGTCGGCGCCACCACCGGCGCGCAGGCGGCCGCCACCAAGGTCTATGGCGGCGGCTCGTCGCTGATCTCGGTGTACATGGTCCAGGCGTTCAACTGCTACGGCAACCCGCAGCAGCTGATCATCCGTTCGCCGCTGTCGCTGAAGACGATCAATCCCTTCAACTACACCGGCACCAAGGGCACGCCGCAGGATTGCGCGAGCGAGCACGTCGTCACCAACGCTTCGCTGTTCTACGATTCGGCCTCGTCGGGCGTCGGCATCGCCGGCATCTTCAGCCACGACCCCTCGTCGACCGCGCCGAACGGCTATGGCGACATCGATCCCAACACCGGCGGCGAGCAGGACATGCCAGCGATCAGCTTCGGCATGTCGGATGCGGGCCTGAGCTCCACCGACGTCGGCTTCTACAACAACGGCAACGACGACCAGGGCCCGACCAACACCTGCACCGTGAAGGAGCAGAACGTGTGCGTCGTGGCGCCGGGCGAAACCGCGCATCCGCCGACCACCTATCCGAACCCGGCGCAGAGCTACGGCGCGCTGGTCCAGTTCCCGGTGTCCGTCGACCCGATCGCCTTCGCCTATGACCCGACCTACAAGAAGGTCACCAGCGCCGACGGCACGACGACGACGTCGTACCACTTCAACATCAAGTTCGCCCATGCCGACGGCAGCGGCGGCCTGCGCCTCGACAAGACCGCCTATTGCACCATCTTCAACGGCATCGCGGCGGGCAACCCGATCACCAACTGGAACGACAGCCGCCTGAAGGCGCTGAACGGCGGCACCTCGCTGATGGATCCGACCGATCCCGATCCGTCGGACTGGAACAACAACGGCGTGACGCTCCAGATCGCGGGCCGCGGCGACAGCTCGGGCACGACCTCGATCTTCACCCGCCACCTGGCGCGCGTCTGCGGCACCACGGGCATCAACCTGCCGAACAACCAGTACGCCGACGGCGCGACCACGCTGCCGGTGAGCCTGCAGGGCGGCACCTTTGATGGCACGAACGCCACCGGCGTCGTGGTCGGCAAGTTCACGCTGGCCACGGGCAGCGGCAACCTCGCCAAGTACGTCGCCTTCACGGCGATCCCGGGCGCCGGCCAGACGCTGAAGCAGGGCAACATGGCCTATATCGGCGCCGACTTCGTCGCCCCGGCGAACGAGATCAACGGCACCAACGCCTTCAACCTGAACTCGGCCGACCTGAAGAACGAGTCGAACAAGTGGGTCGCCGCGACCGGCGCCAACGCCGCCTCGGCGTTCGGCTCGATCGCCCCGCCGCAGAGCAACGCCAACGGCAAGTACGACGGCTCGGGCTGCGCCAACGCCTCGGCCCATTGCCGCGCCCATCCCTATGACTGGGTCGAGCCGGTCTCCAAGACGTCGCTGCTGGCGGCGCCGACGGGCAAGACCGCCTATCCGGTCGTGGGCACGACCAACGTCCTGCTCTACACCTGCTACCACAACGCCAAGGTGGCCAGCACCGTGAAGAAGTTCTTCACCTGGTACATCAAGAACGACGTCGTGCAGGAAGTTCCGGATGGCCTCCTCACCAAGAACGGTCTGGCCTCGCTGCCGACCTCGTGGCGCACGGCGATCAACGAGACCTTCCTCACCAACGGCTCGGGCCTCAACCTGACGATCGACAAGTCGGGCGCGGGCGTCTGCACCGGCGTGAACGGCGGCTGATCCCGGCCGATCGCACTCAAAGCTCTCTCACTCGGCTCCGGCGTTTCCCCGCCGGAGCCATTTTTTTGCCGCGCCGCGCCATTCCGCTGCGGCAGCATATTCCGCTTTCGTTCCGGCGGCCCGGCCGTAGACGGAACTGAATCCTCCCGCGCCGCGTTGGGACCGCAGCGATGGGGGACGAGTGACGAACAAGACCGATGCAAGCGCGCCCGCGCAGGCTTTTCTCGCCGGAACGAGCGAGATGGCGCGGCTCATTCGCGCTCATGACTGGTCCGCCACCCTGGGCCCGCCCGCGGACTGGCCGGTCAGCCTGAAGACCACCATCGGACTGATGCTGCATTCGCCGGTGCCGCTGGTGCTGCTGTGGGGCGCGCCGGGCATCATGCTCTACAACGACGCCTATGGCGTCTTCGCCGGCAACCGCCATCCCGGCCTTCTGGGCATGCCGGTGCTCGATGCATGGCCGGAAGCCGCCGATCTCAACAGCGAGGTGATGGCCGTCGGCATGGCGGGCGGCACGCTGGAATACAAGGACTTCGAGCTGGTCCTCAACCGCCGCGGCACGCCCGAGCGCGGCTGGATGGATCTGTTCTATTCGCCCGTGATCGCCGAGGACGGCAGGCCCGGCGGCGTCATCGCCGTGGTGGTCGAGACAACCGAGCGCGTGCTGGCGCGTCAGGACGCCAAGGCGCAGAGCGAGCGCCTGGCGCAGATGTTCCAGGACGCGCCGAGCTTCATGGCGCGTCTCGACGGGCCGGACCACGTCTATGCTCTCACCAACGGCGCCTATCAGCAGCTGATCGCGCATCGCGACGTGATCGGCCGCAACGTGCGCGACGCCTTGCCCGAGCTGGTCGGCCAGGGCTTCTACGAGCTGCTGGACGAGGTCTATCGGACGGGCGAGGCCTATCGCGGCCACGCGCTGCCCGTCGTCCTGCAACGCACGCCGGGGGCGGCCCCCGAACGGCGGCTGCTCGACTTCATCTATCAACCGGTGCGCAACGCCGCCGGAACGGTGACCGGCATCTTCGTCGAAGGAACCGACGTCACCGAAAGCGAAGGCGCCGCCGCGGCCGTGCGCGAGAATGCCGACCGGCTCGCCTTCCTCGATTCGCTCGGCAGGGAAGCCGCGAAGAGCCACGACGCCGACGCCATCCTTGCCGTCACCACGCGCATGACGGGCGAGCATCTGGGCGTGTCGGTCTGCGCCTATGCGGACATGGATCCCGACCAGGACGGCTTCACCATCCGCGGCGATTGGGCGGCGCCGGGATCGCAGAGCATCGTCGGCCACTACAGCCTGGCCGATTTCGGCCGCAAGGCGGTCGCCGAGCTCGGCGCCGGACGGCCGTTGATCGTGAACGACAACCTGGCCGAGCTCGCGCCCGAGGAGGCGGCGACCTTCCAGGCCATCGGCATCGGCGCGACGATCTGCATGCCGCTGGTGAAGGGCGGCCGGCTGACCGCGCTGATGGCGATCCATCACAAGGCGCCGCATGTCTGGAGCGCGGTCGAGCTTGCGCTGATCCGCGAGGTGACCGAGCGGTCCTGGGCGCATATCGAGCGGGTGCGCGACGAAGCCGCGCGGCGCGACAGCGCCGACCGGCTGCGCCTGGCGACGGACGCGGCGCAGATCGGCACGTTCGATTTCGATCCGGTGAGCGGCAGGCTCTCCTGGGACGACCGCTGCAAGGCGCTGTTCGGGCTGCCGCCGGAGGCGGAGATCACCTATGCGGTCTTTCTCGCCGGCGTGCATCCCGACGATCGCGAGAGGATGGACCGCGTGGTGGCCGAAGCCATCGATCCGGACGGCCCGCGCGCCATGGACACCGAATACCGCGTCGTCGGCATCGGCGACGGCGTGGAGCGCTGGGTGGCCGCGACCGGAAACGCGTTCTTCGAAGGCCGCGTGGCGACGCGCTTCATCGGTACCGTGCTGGACATCTCGGCGCAGAAGGAAGTGCAGGAACGGCTGCGCGCGAGCGAGGCGCAGTTCCGCACCATGGCCCAGGCCATGCCGAGCCATGTGTGGACGGCCGACGCCCACGGCAGGCTCGATTGGTTCAACGACCAGGTCTATGCCTATACCGGCATGCCGCAAGGCTCGCTCGACGGCGAAGGCTGGACCGCCGTGATCCACCCCGAGGATCTGCCGGTGTCGATGCCGCGCTGGAGGCAAGCCGTCGCGGACGGGACGGACTACGAGGCGGAATTCCGCATCCGCCGTCGCGACGGGCGCTGGCGCTGGCACATCGGGCGCGCGGCGCCGATCGTGAATTCGGACGGGACCGTCGGCCGCTGGATCGGCACCAACACCGACATCCAGGACCAGAAGGAGGTCGCCGCCGCGCTTGCGGACATCAATACGGTGCTGGAGCAGCGCGTCGCGGAGCGCACCAGCCAGCTTCAGAAGGCGGAAGAGGCGCTGCACCAGGCGCAGAAGATGGAGGCGGTGGGCCAGCTCACCGGCGGGCTCGCCCACGACTTCAACAACCTTCTGCAGGGCATCACCGGCGCGCTCGACCGCGTGCATCACCGCATCAATGCGGGGCGGCCGGAAGAGGCCGACCGCTTCATCAAGGCGGCGCTGGATTCGGCCAACCGCGCGGCGGCGCTGACCCACCGCCTGCTCGCCTTCTCGCGGCGCCAGACGCTCGATCCGAGGCCGACCGACGCCAACCGGCTGATCGGCGGGATGGAGGACCTGGTCCGCCGCACCATGGGACCCAACGTCTCGGTCGAGGTGGTGGGCGCCGCGGGACTTTGGCCGATCCGCGTCGATCCCTCGCAGCTCGAGAATTCGCTGCTCAACCTGTGCATCAACGCGCGCGACGCGATGCCCGAAGGCGGCAAGCTGACGATCGAGACGGCGAACAAGTGGCTCGACGACCGCACCGCGCGCGAGCGCGACATCCCGCCGGGGCAATACGTCTCGCTCTGCGTGACCGACAGCGGCACCGGCATGACGCCCGAGGTGATCGCGCGCGCCTTCGATCCGTTCTTCACCACCAAGCCCCTGGGCCGCGGCACGGGGCTGGGCCTTTCGATGATCTACGGCTTCGTGCGCCAGTCGGGCGGACAGGTGCGCATCTATTCGGAAGTAGGCAAAGGCACGACCATGTGCCTCTATTTCCCGCGCCACATGGGCGAGGTGGAGGAAGATGCCGAGCGGCCGAGCGAGCTGGTCGAGCGCGGCTTCGGCGAGACGGTGCTGGTCGTCGACGACGAGCCGACCGTGCGCATGCTGATCGCCGAGGTGCTTTCGGAGAGCTACTACCACATCCTGGAAGCGGTGGACGGGCCGGCGGCGATGCGCATTCTCGAGAGCCGCCAGCGCATCGACCTGATGATCAGCGATGTCGGCCTGCCCGGCGGGATGAACGGACGGCAGCTGGCGGACGCGGCGCGCGCGCTCAGGCCGGATCTGAAGATCCTCTTCATCACCGGCTATGCCGAGAACGCCGCCGTGGGCAACGGCCATCTGGACCCCGGCATGGAGATCCTGGCCAAGCCCTTCGCGATGTCGTCGCTTGCGGGCAAGGTGCGCGAAATGCTCGAAGCGGTGTGACGCGCCGTTTGCGTGGGAACGGCCTTGTTCCGCAATGGCCGGCCGTACTCCAAAGTACCGCGACCGCGCGACTTCAAAGGACCGCGACCGCGCGGCGCATGGTTTCACCTCGGACGGGATCGGAGATCTGCAATGCTGGACGGCAACCCGGAAGACCGCGCCGCTATCGATGTGCTGGTTCGACGCTTCTTCGATGCCTTCACCAATGCCGGCGGCATCGTTCCCGACACGGAAGGGCTGGCGGGGCTGTTCCTGGAATCGGCGGTGATTTCAAAGGCGGTCGCCGGGCTCGAGACTTACGCGGTGCACTCGTTCATCGAGCCGCGCGCCAAGCTGCTCACGGACGGCAACCTCGTCGACTTTCGGGAAGAGGAAACCGAATCCCGCACGGATATCGTCGGCAGTATCGCGCAACGCATCAGCCTCTACCGCAAATCCGGGACGATGATGGGTGAGCGGTTCGAAGGCAGAGGCGTCAAGGTCTTCCAGCTCGTTCGCGCCGCCGGCGGCTGGCGCATCGCCGCGCTCGCATGGGACGACGAGCGCGACGGCTTCTCGATACCGGCGAGCTTGTAACGGCGCCGCGGGGCGGGCGGCCTTCACGACGGATCGACCGGCAACACCGCGCGGAACGCCGGGCTTTTCGGCGCGCTGGCGCAATGGCGATGGAGAACAAGAGGACTGGCGCACCGGGCAGGATTCGAACCCACGACCCCCAGATTCGTAGTCTGGTGCTCTATCCAGCTGAGCTACCGGTGCGTCTTCTCAAGGGCGGCAGAACCTATTGATCGAAGCCGCCAAAGGCAAGCAACAATCCGCGGGCCGGCGCAGTTTCCGGCCTGGGTCCGAAAGCCGCGGGCCATGGGGCGTCCATGTGACGCCCGTGCGAGGCTGCGCCGCGGCCTCCCCTCGCCAAGCCCCCGAAACTCTTGGGGAAGCAGGCGAAAGCACCCTTGTGGCGCGCGCTTTCGCTGGTTAAGACTGGTGCCAAGATGCGCGGGCTGCGTCGAGGGGCTTGTGCGCGTGTATTTGGCTGGCCTCATCCGTGCGATCCCGCGCGGATGCGAGGGACAGGGACAGCGGAGAGCGGCATATGATGTCATATCGGGCAACACGCGCGGGCAGCCGCTTCATGGGCGCTCTTGCGGTGGTGGCGGGCCTGGGTCTGGCGGGTTGTTCGGACGTCGACAACGCCTTGTTCGGCGACCAGTCCGAAGACCAGGCGGCGGCCGAGCCCGGCACGCTCGACAATGGCGGCCCCGGCCCGGCGCAGGCGCCGGCGCCGCGCCAGAGCGTGGCTTCCGCGGCCGAGCCCGGCACGCTTCCCGACCAGGCCCCGATGAGCATGTCCTCGTCCGCGCCGGCGATGGGGACGAGCATCACCCCGGTCACGATCGAGCAGGGCGCCAATACCGGCACCGCCGTCTCGAACACCATCGCGACGCTGCGCAGCCAGGTCATGGGGCTCGAGGACCATATCGGCGCCAACGCCCAGCGGCTGTCGGGCCTCCGCGCCCAGGCGACCGACAACGCGACCGCCTATTACGAGGCCAAGGCGCGCATCACCGCCCGCCTGCAGGTCGGCACCACGCGCGGCAACCCCGAGCTGGTGGCCCAGTGGAACTCCGCGCAGGCCGCGCTCGACCAGCTCACCATCAACATCAATTCGCTGAACACGCTGGGCGCCGACGTCGCCAACGACTCGTCGACGGCGCATTACGTGCTCGACCAGATCAGCGCGACCTTCAACGTCTCGGGCGCGGTCGACGAGGACCACCGCCAGCTTTCGGTGCTCGAGGACGAGACCAACCAGACGATCATCCTGATCGACCGCCAGCTCAAGACCGTCTCCGACGACGTGCAGCGCCAGACCGCCTATGCCGCCAACGAGCGCGCGAACCTCACCACGCTGGCCAGCGCGATCAAGAACGGCGAGCTCTACGGCTCCGATCTCGGCTCGCCGATGATGGCCGCGTCGAGCGGCGGCGGCGGCGCGATGCAGGTCGCCGCCGGCGGCACGCCGCTGGTGGTGATCCGCTTCGACCATCCGAACGTCGACTATCAGCAGATCCTCTATGCGGCGCTGAGCCAGGCGCTGCAGAGCCGTCCCGGGGCCGGCTTCTCCGTCGTCGCGGTGGCGCCGACGCGCGGCACGGTCGAAGCGGTGCAGCTCGCCCAGACCTCGGCCAAGCGCCACGCGCAGGAGGTGATGCGCTCCATCACCGAGATGGGCGTGCCGGCCTCCAGGCTCGCGGTCGCCTCGTCGACCGATCCGGGCGCGACGGCCAGCGAGGTCAGGGTGTTCGTCCGGTAGAGCGTTCCGCCGGAATCGGATATTTGCGGATAAGGTTGCGGATACGCCGGCGGCCAGAAACGTTCGGCCTTTTTTGAGCGCGCCCCCTGGAAAGTAGCCGCCCCTACCCCACCCCGTTCGCCTTGAACCAGGCGAGCATGCGCTGCCACCCGTCCTTGGCGTCCTTCTCGTTGTAGCTGTCGCGATAGTCGGCGTTGAAGCCGTGCTGCGCGTCGGGGAAGACGTCGATGCGCGAATTGGTCTTGCCGGCCTTGGCCAGGGCGGCGCGCATCGCGTCGATGTCGGCGGCGCTGATGCCCTTGTCCTGTCCGGCATAGAGCCCCAGCACCGGCGCGTGCAGCGCGGGCGCCAGATCGATCGCCGTCTTGGGGCGCAGCGTATTGGGCTTGCCGGCGAGCGGCCCGTACCACGCCACGCCTGCTTTCAGGTCCGGATTCTGCGCCGCATAGAGCCACACCACGCGTCCGCCCCAGCAGAAGCCGGTGATGGCGAGCTTGTCCGTATCGGCATGTTCGGCCTTGGCAAACGCGACGGTGGCGTCCAGGTCGCTCATCACCTCGTCGTCGGGCACCTTGGAGACGATGTCGGTCACCAGGTCCTGGATATGGCCCATGTCGTATTTGCCGGGGTCGCCGAAACGCGCATAGAGCGACGGCGCGATGGCGTAATAGCCGAGCTTGGCGAAACGCCGGCACAGGTCCTTGATGTGCTCGTGCACGCCGAAGATCTCCTGGGTCACCAGCACGGTGGGCCTGCCCGTCTTGCCCGACGGATAAGCGCGATAGGCGGGGATGGCGCCGCCTTCGACCGTCACGCACACCTCGCCAGCGACCAGGCCGTGCGTGTCGGTGACGATGGCCGCAGCGTTGAGCGGGCCAGCGGCCATGGTGAAGCCGGTCACCAGCCCGGTCGCGGCGAAGGCGCGGCGCGTGATCTCTTTATCCATCTCGTTCTCCCTTGAAAGTGTCTCGATAGCTTTTGGCCGTCCCCAGCGACTGCGCCTCGTAGACGCCGCGCGCGATCGCCCGCGCGACGCAGTCGGCCGCGACGTGCCCCAGCCGCATCGCGTCCAGCGCCGTGCCGCCGGGCTTCTTCGCCGTCGACACCGCGAAGACCACGTCGCCGTCGAACGGCGTATGCACGGGGCGCAGCGCGCGCGCGAAGCCGTCGGCCGCCATCACCGCCAGCCGCATGAGCGCGGTGCGGTCGAGCGCGGCATCGGTCGCGACGATGGCGATGGTGGTGTTCTCGGCCGGACGCGCGCCCTTCATGTCGGAGGGCAGGTCGAGATCGACCGCAGCGTCGGATTTCAGGCGCCGTCCGCCGAACTCGCCCGCCTGCTCGAAGGGATGCGCCCAGAACACGTCGGTGCCCGGGATCAGCGGCGAGCCCAGGGCGTTCACCGCCACCAGCGCGCCGACGGTGACGCCGCCGGCCACCGCCGAGACGCTGCCGAGCCCGCCTTTATAGGCGCCCGCAACGGCACCCAATCCGGCGCCGGCATTGCCGAGCGCGAAGTCCGCGCCCGCCGCCTCGGCCGCGCGCATGCCGAGGGCGCGATAGGGCGTCTCAGCGCCCCAATCCTTGTCGCCGCCGTTCATCAGGTCGAACAGGATCGCGCCCGGCACGATGGGCACGCGTGGCGCGCCGGGGCGGATCTCGAAGCCGCGGCCCTGCGCGCGCAGGACCTGGGTCACGCCCGCCGGCGCGTCCAGCCCGAAGGCCGAGCCGCCCGAGAGCACCAGCGCATCTACGGCGCCGACCAGGCTTGCCGCGTCGAGCGCGGCGGTGTCGCGCACGCCCGGCGCGCCGCCGCGGATGTCGCAGACCGCAGGCATGGGCGCGTCGCCGATCAGCACGGTGACGCCGCTCCTCAGCCGCGCGTCCTGCGCATTGCCGACGACAAGGCCTGAGACATCCGTGATGAGATTTCGCGGACCCGGTTGCACCATGATAGGAGAAGCTAGCCTTCGGAGAGCGATCATGAAAGCGCGTTTGCTTCTGGCCCTGCTTGTCGTCGCCGTTCTGCCGGCCCGCGCGGAAACTGTCGCAAAACGTCACATGATCGCCGCCGCCAATCCGCACGCGGCCGAGGCCGGGCTCGCCATGCTGCGCAAGCACGGCTCGGCGGTGGACGCGGCCATCGCGGCGCAGATGGTGCTGACCCTGGTCGAGCCGGAATCGTCAGGGATAGGCGGCGGCGCCTTCCTGCTTCTGTGGGACCCCGCGAAGAAGAAGATGACGAGCTTCGACGGCCGCGAGACCGCGCCGGCCTCGGCCACGCCGGGCATGTTCCTAGGTCCCGACGGCACGCCGCGCTCGAAGATCGGGGTGATCCCGGGCGGGCTGTCGGTCGGCGTGCCGGGCGTGCCGGCGATGCTCGATCTCGCGCACAGGAAGTACGGCAAGCTTCCCTGGGCGACCTTGCTGCAGCCCGCCATCGCGCTGGCCGAGAAGGGCTTTCCCGTCGGCAAGAAACTGGCCGCCACCTTGCGCCAGTATCCGCGCATGGGCGAGATGCCCGACATCAAGCGGCTCTTCTATCACGCCGACGGCACGCCTTATGCCGAGGGCGAGACCTTCAAGAACCCCGAGCTCGCCGCCACCCTGCGCGCCATCGCCAAGGACGGGCCCAAGGCCTTCTACGAAGGCGCCATCGCGCAGGCCATCGTCGACAAGGTGAGCCACGCACCGGTCAATCCCGCGGCGATGACGCTGGACGACCTGAAGAACTATCGCGCCCGCGAGCGCAGCCCCGTATGCGGCGCCTATCGCGGCTACAAGCTCTGCTCGATGGGACCGCCGAGCTCGGGCGGCATCGCGGTGCTGCAGATCCTGGCGCTGCTCGAGCGCTTCCCGTCGAAGAGGCTCGACACCACGACGCTCGAAGGCGTGCATCTTTTCACCCAGGCGAGCCGGCTGGCCTTCGCCGACCGCGCGCAATATCTGGGCGACCCCGCCTTCGTCGGCGTGCCGGTCGCGGGCCTTCTGAGCCGCAGATATATCGCGCAGCGCTCGGCGCTGATCGATCCGAAGAAGGACATGGGCACGGCCGCGCCGGGCACGCCCGCGGGCGCGAAGGCCTTCGCACCGCAGCGCTCGCCCGAGCATCCCGGCACCAGCCACATGTCCATCGTCGACGACAAGGGCGAGGTCGTGTCGATGACGACGACGGTCGAGGCCCCGTTCGGCTCGGAGATGGCGGTGGGCGGGTTCATCCTGAACAACCAGCTGACCGACTTCTCGCTCGATCCCGCGCGCGACGGGAAGCCGGTCGCCAATGCGCCCGCGCCCGGCAAGCATCCGCTGTCGTCGATGTCGCCGACCATCGTGCTCGGCCCCAAAGGCCGGTTCGAAATGGCGGTCGGCTCGCCCGGCGGGCCGATGATCATCGACTATGTCGCGCAGGCGCTGATCGCGCTGATCGACGAGAAGCGCACGCCCGAGCAGACTGTGGCCGAGCCGCATCCCGGCAATCCCAACGGGCCGACGCTGGTCGAGAAAGGCACGGCCCTCGAGGCGCTGACGCCGGGGCTTTCGGCCATGGGCCACACGGTCGCCAGGCCCGACGTCGAAAAGAGCGGGCTGCACATCGTCGAACGCGTCAAGGGCGGCTATATTGGCGCCGCCGATCCCCGGCGCGACGGCGTGGCGATCGGCGACTGATTGGGGCATTGGGCGGAGCTCTCCGGGACCATGGCAGCGTTTCGACTTTTCCTCACCGACTACGAGCGCGGGATCATCGGCCGGTCCGACTTCGAGGCCGAGGACGCGGTGTCGGCGATGAAGATCGCCCACAAGATCTTCGAATGCTGCGGCGACGCCTGCTCGGGCTATGAGCTTTGGCAGGGCAGCACGCCGATCACCTCGGTGGCGACCACCGTCAGCCTTCCCGGCGCCGACCTGAGCGAGTTCGAGCAGCGGGTCGCCGTCGACACCGAGATCGCGCTGCACGACAGCGCCTGGGCGATCCGCGAAAGCAAGCTCTTGATCGCCGCGGTCGAGGCGGTGCAGGGGACGAGGGAATAATCGGCCGGCTCCGCGACCAACACGCCGAAAATAAATCTGCCGGCCCCCCTTGAACCGTCACGGTCGAAATCCCAAATCAGCCAAATCCCCACGATTGCAAGGAGAGCCCAGCGGCCGCCAGCCGTGCAGCGAATCCGGGCGCTTTCGCGAGACGGCCGCGGCCGCGCGAACGCGCCCGGAAAAATTATTTTCGCCCTCGATGCGATGCACAAAATTCGACGTGCGATTCGGTGCGCGCGACAGCTATGCCCGGAACGGCCCTCTAAATCGCGGTTTCGACGTACAGATGTACAGAACTACTTCTTCGCCACCACGAACAACCGCTGGAAAGGAAACAGCACCTTGCCCGAGGCACGCATCGGATAGGCGGCGCGCAGCCGCGTCTTGTATTCATGGGCATAGGCGTCGCGCTCCTCGCCTTCGAGGGCGGCAAGGAACGGACGCAGGCCCGTGCCGCTCACCCAGCGGAACACCGCGTCGTCGCCGGTCAGCACCTGAAGATACGTCGTCTGCCAGATGTCGAGATGCGACGTCAGCGGCTCGAGCATCTCGTAATAGCCTTGAAGAGTGCCGAGCACGATGTTGCGCACGCCCTCGAGCTTCGCCGCCCATGGGCCTTCGGCCGCCACCTCGCGCATCAAGGCGTGCGAGGGCTCGTTGAAATTCGCCGGCACCTGGAACGCGAACACGCCGTCCTTGGCGACAATGGACATCAGCCGCTTCATCAGCGCCTCCTGGCCGTCGATCCAGTGCAGCGCCGCATTGGCGAAGATCACGTCGTATTTCTTCCTTGGAGACCAGCTTGGGATTTCGCCCGAATGCCACGTCGCCGCGATGCCCGAGCGGCGCGCCTGGTCGAGCATGGCCTCGGAGGAGTCGAGGCCTTCGAGCCTGGCTTTCGGCCAGCGCCGCGCCAGAAGCGCGGTCGAATTGCCGGGGCCGCAGCCCAGGTCGATCACGCTTTGCGGGTTCTTGTGCGGGATGCGCGCCAACAGCTCGACGGCCGGCCGCGTGCGCTCGTCCTCGAAATCGAGATAGGTCTTGGGATCCCAGGCCATGCTAGCCCTCTTTCCTGTCGGGAATGTCGATGCGGAATCGCGTGCCGTTCGGCCCCGTCGCCATCAGCACGATGTCGCCGCCATGCATGCGCGCCAGGTCGCGCGCGATGGCCAGCCCGAGCCCGGTTCCACCCGCGCGCGCGGCCTTGGCGAAAGGCTGGAACAGGTTCGCCTGCATCGCGGAAGGAATTCCGGGACCGTTGTCGGCGACCGAGAAGCTGACCGTCCTGCCGTGGCGCTCGGCCACGATCTCGATTCGCGCGCCGTCGCGCGCCGCGAGCGCCTCGGCCGCGTTGCGCAACAGGTTGAGCACGATGCGGAAAAGATGCTCCGGATCGGCGTCGACCATGAGCGAAGGCTCGGCCGCGTTGGAGAAGGAGATCTCGTGCGGCGCGGCCTCGAGCACGGCCTCGCCCGCGTCGTCGATCAGGCCCTTGAGCGCGATGCGCTTGCGCGCCGGCGCGCGCTCCTCGGCGCGGCCGTAGCGCAAGGTGTTCGTCGCCAGCGCCACGGCGCGGTCGAGCGAGCCCACCAGCCTGGGCGTCAGCCGCTTCACCACGGGATCCTCGATGGTCGAGAGGCGGTCCGAGGCGAGCTTGGCATTGGCCAGGATGTTGCGCAGATCGTGCTGGATGCGCGCCACCGCCTGGCCGAGCGCGGCCAGCCGCGTCTTCTGCTGCAGCGAGGCATAAAGGTCGCCTTGCATCGAAGCGAGCTCGCGCTCGGCCAGCCCGATCTCGTCGCGCCGGGCCGAAGCCGCGATGATGCGGCCGGAATCCTCGGGGTTCTCGCGGAAGCTGACCATCGCCTCGGTGATCTTCTCCATCGGGCGCACGAAGACGAAGAACAGCGACAGGAACAGAAGCGACGCCGCCACCGCCGAGACGAACAGGCCGGTGATCACCACGCGCCAGGAATAGGCCACGAGCGCGCTGCGGATCGGCCGCTCGTTCAGGATGATGCCGATCGAGCGCGCGCCTTTGATGCGGGTCGGCGCGATCACGTGCAGCATGCGCTTGCCGTGGAACAGGCAGGAGATCGCCTCGGCCATCTCGGTGCCGAAGCCCGCCTTGTTCAGATCGATGGTGACGTCGAGCTTGCCGGGCTGGGTGCCGAGATCGAAATAGAGCCGCTGGTCGGCGAGCGTCAGCAGCACCGCCTCGGCGCCGGCGCGCTTGAGGATCGCGGTGCGCATCTCGAGCGGCAGCTTGTCGCCGCCGGGCAGGGTGAAGGGCAGCACCGCCAGCTCGGCCGATTCGATGTGGTTGCCGACCAGCTCGCGGTAGTACTGCCCGATCGTGGGCACGAAGATCAGCACCTCGCCGATCATCACATAGAAGAGGGTGAGCAGCAGGAGCCGCCCCGAAAGGGAGTGAGCGGCAAGCCTCCAGCCCTCGCTCAATCCGGCGCGGATGCGGCCCAACATGGTCCTTTTAGAGCATTAACGGTCGCGGAAATCCAAGGCGGAGGCGGATTTCCGGCGGAATTTTGCGAAAGGACGCGCCGGCCGGCCGCTGGTCCGCGGCGGCGGGCGATTCTAGGATCGGTAGCAGACGCCGGAGGGATCGCGGTGCCCACGAAACACAATCCTTTCACGCCCGACAAGCTGGCGCCGCCGAAGCTGTTCGCGGGCCGCAAGCAGGAGATCGCCGATATCGACGACTGCCTGCGGGAGACGAAGGACGGCAATCCGCATCACTTCCTGATCGAGGGTGAGGCCGGCATCGGAAAATCCTCGCTACTGGCGCGGCAGGCCGGCGTCGCCATGGGCGAGGTCGGGACCCAAGACGGCGAGCGGCTCGACTTCGTCGTCGTCAGCCTCGCCCTGCACGACCAGGACAGCTACGTCTCCCTCATCCGCAAGATCGCCGGCGAGCTGAAGAAGCAGCTGAGCCGCCGCCAGGCGATGAAGACGCTGGTGCTGCAGACCTTGCAGTTCCTTTCGCGGTTCGAGGTGCAGGGCCTCAGATACAACCACGAGATCTCGAAGGACGACGAAAGCCAGCTGCTGGAGCACCTGCAGTCCGATTTCGTCTCGGTATTGTCGGGCAAGCGCAACGACTTCGACGGCATCGCGCTGCTCTTCGACGAGGCCGACAAGCCGCCCCCGGAGGCGAGGCTCGGCCTGGTCTGCAAGCTTCTGACGGAAGAGATGAGCCGCAAGCGCTGCGACTATCTCTGCCTGGGGCTGGCCGGCCTGCCCGGCATCCTGGAGCAGCTGAAAGCCGGCCACGCCGCGGTGCCGCGCCTGTTCGAGAGGCTGGAGCTCAAGCCCCTGCTGCACGACGAATGCATCGGCGTGATCCGCAAGGGCCTTGCGGAGGTCTATGAAGAGCACGGTCTCGAGGTCGCGATCACCGAGGATGCCGCGGCCGAGATCGCAAGGCTTTCCGAAGGCTATCCCTATTTCTTGCAGGTCTTCGCCCACGCCGCCTATCGCGAGGACACCGACCGGCTTATCGACGGCGACGACGTGAGCCGCAGCTTGAGCCGGAAGAACGGGCCCTATCAAAAGCTCGGCGCCAAGTTCTTCGAGCACGTCTATCTGGCGGACAATGCCCCCGATTACCGCGGCGTGCTCTTCGCCATGGCCGACCACCCCCGATCGTGGATGGAACGCGGAGCGATCATCGCGGCGAGCCGCCTGAAGGAGTCGACGGTCGACAACGCGCTGCGCGCCTTCAAGGAGCGGGGCACCATTCTTCAGCACGAGAAGCGCCGGGGGCTGTATCGGCTTCCGACGCAGGCCTTCGCGGTCTGGATCAAGGGCAAATGGACCAACGGATAGCGGCAGTCTGCACCGACTACAGGTCGCTACAGGTCGCTAAAGTTCGCTAGCGCGGTCCGGGAAACGGCTACAGGAGGCTACAGGTCGCTACTGGACGCCACGACGGACAATTAAATGCCTGTGTATCCAACGAAATGGCAATTTTATTCCAGGCCTCGCAGCCGCGACCGCATCCGGCCCCGCCGCCAGGCCCTGATTGACAGCCCACCCCCCAATGCTTAGAAACCGCGCTCTTTTTCGCCGTTCGGAGCCGTCCCATGAAGCGCACCTACCAGCCCAGCAAGATCGTGCGCAAGCGCCGCCACGGCTTCCGCGCCCGCATGGAAACCGCCGGCGGCCGCAAGGTCCTGGCGCGCCGCCGGGCCCATGGCCGCAAGAAGCTTTCGGCCTAGTTGCATGGCCCCCGACCAGGGGCTCCGCATGAATCGTTTGAAATCGAGAGAGGATTTCCTGCGCGCGCAAAAGGGCGTGCGCCGGGTGACACCGTCGCTCACGCTGGAAGCCTGTGCTTCACCCGCGCCGGAGGCGCTTTCGTCACCCGCGCCGGAGGCGCCTTCGTCACCCGCGCCGGAGGCGCCTTCGTCAACCGCGCCGGGCGAGGCCGGCCTGCGCGTCGGCTTCACCGCGACCAAGAAGCTCGGCAATGCCGTGACCCGCAACCGCGCCAAGCGCAGGCTCAGGGCTGCGGCACAAGCGGCTCTTCCCCTTTCGGGGCGCGCCGCCCATGACTATGTTCTGGTCGCGCGGCCGGGCACCTTGAGCCGGCCTTTCTCAAGCCTTGTCGAGGATCTTGCGGCGGCGGTCAGGGCCGCCCATCTCAAGCTCGACGGAGAACGCAAGTGAGCTTTGGGGTGAAGATCCTGGCCGTGAAGATCATGACGGGGCCGGTGCTGTTCTACCGCTGGTTCATCTCGCCCATGTTCCCGCCGGTCTGCCGCTTCGAGCCGACCTGCTCGGAATACGCGCTCGACGCGCTGCACGTCCACGGCCCGCTGAAAGGGTCGTGGCTGACGCTCAGGCGCCTTTCGCGTTGCCATCCCATCACCTGGCTCGGCGGCTCCGAAGGCCTCGATCCGGTTCCGCCGAAATAGGATTCCATGACCGACAATAAAAATCTGATCTGGGCCGTGGTGCTGTCGCTTGTCGTGATGCTGGGCTGGCAATATTTCGTGGCCGGTCCGCAGATGAAGGCCGAGCAGGCCAAGCAGGCCGCCGCGGCCAAGCATCAACCGGCGGCGCAACCCGGCGCACCCGGCGCGCCCGCCGTCGCCGGAGCGCCCGAGCATCTGACCCGCTCCCAGGCGCTGGAGAAGACGGGAAGACGAATCCGCATCGACACGCCGTCGGTCGACGGCTCGCTGCTGCTCAAAGGCGCGCGCTTCGACGATCTCAGGCTCAAGAACTACCGCGAGACCGTGGACCCCAAGAGCGCCGAGATCGTGCTGTTCTCGCCCAAGGGCAGCGCCTTTCCCTATTACGCCGATTTCGGCTTCATCGCGCAGCCGGGCTCGAAGACCGCGGCGCCCAACGACCAGACCGTATGGACGCAGGACGGCGACAACGCGCTGTCGCCGGGCCATCCGGTGACGCTCAAATGGGACAACGGCCAGGGATTGATCTTTACACGGACGGTTTCGGTCGACGACAAGTTCCTGTTCACGGTGACCGACAAGGTCGCCAATACGTCCAGATCCAAGGCGGTACTCTATCCCTATGCCAGCGTGGCGCGCGACGGCGTGCCCCAGACGCAGCATTTCTGGGTGCTGCACGAGGGC
>Ga0213876_10000109_pt1 | contig 90784 bp, 58 predicted proteins | sample BarmaccomBMRX_R9_FD_160113 | JGI IMG/M metagenome (GOLD analysis project Ga0213876, IMG submission 160113) | Root-associated microbial communities from Barbacenia macrantha in rupestrian grasslands, the National Park of Serra do Cipo, Brazil - RX_R9 | ecosystem: Host-associated > Plants > Roots... | reverse complement strand
ACCGCATCTCGACGCGCTTCGCCAACACGCAGCTCTTCAACTTCCCGTACCTCGGCCTCGGCGTCGGCGTCTTCCGCCCGCTCGCCACGCCGTTCGCGGCCGTGCCGCAGCCCGGCACCTTCCCCGTCAACGCGACGGTGCCCAGCCCGCTCGCGCCGCTCGGCATCCTCATCAGCGGCGTCTACCCAGACCCGAACATGAGGACGCCCTACATCCAGCAGTACAACGCGAACGTGCAGTGGGAGTTCGCGCACGACTACCTGCTCGAAGTCGGCTACGTCGGCTCGAAGGGGACGAAGCTGCTGCAACTCCTCACCATCAACCAGCCCGTCTATAACCCCTCGACGAACAGCTTCGCCGCGCCGTACGCGCCCTTCGTCTCGGCACAGAAGAACGCGACTGGCGGGTTGCAGCAGGTGCAGACCTCCTCGAACTCGCACTACGACTCGCTCCAGTTGAGCGTGACGAAGCGCTTCGGCCGCGGCCTCCAGTTCCTCTCGGCCTACACGTGGGGCAAGTCGATTGACTACTACTCGGGCGGCACGGTCAACGAACTGGTCTCGACGCCCGGCGACCAGCGCAACTGGAAGACGAACCGCGGCCGCTCGGACTTCGACCGCACGCACCGCTTCGTGACGAGCTTCGTCTACGACCTGCCCGGACTCGTCAACAACGACTCCGGCGCGCGCTGGCTGCTGAACAACTGGGGCGTCAACGGCATCACGACCTTCCAGTCGGGCCTGCCGTTCTCCGTCGTCCAGGTGCCGGACAACAACACCGTCCAGCGCGCCAACTACCGGCCCGGCTTCGCGGGCGGCATCGAAGGCTCGGGCCGCACGCAGAACAGGCTCGCTCAATACTTCAACACGAACGCGTTCGCCTCCTCGGCGCTGACGGGCGGCTTCTTCGACCCCGCAGCGCCTTTCGGCAACACGGGGCGCAACATCCTGACGGGGCCGGGGCAGAAGAACGTGGACTTCTCAGTGGTGAAGTACCTGCCGTTCACCGAGCGCTGGCGCGGCGAATTCCGGACGGAGTTCTTCAACGTCTTCAACTGGGCCAACTTCGCCAACCCGAACAGCAACATCTCGGTGCCTGCGACCTTCGGCCGCATCACCCAGACCAGCGCCGGCCCGCGCGTCATCCAGTTCGCTTTCAAGTTAAACTTCTGAGGCTATGAATTAACCACAGAGACACAGAGACACAGCTAAGACACAGCCTCATCTTTAGTCTTCAACAAGCTGTGCCTCTGTGTCTCTGTGGTGAAATACCTTTACACACCGATGCCAACTGTTAAGGTCAGAGGCTTGGAGCTTTACTACGAGGAGCACGGGCGGGGCGAGCCGCTCGTGCTCGTGCCGGGCTTCGGGACGGGGCTTTGGATCTGGTACAGACAAGTCCCGGCTTTCGCGGAGAGGTTCCGCGTCATCGTCTTCGACCCGCGCGGCGTGGCGCGCTCCGCGGCGCAGGACGCGCCGTTCACGATGCGCGACCTCGCGGAGGATTTGGCCGCGCTGCTCGAAGAGTTGAAAGTTGAGAAGGCGCACGTGCTCGGCGCGAGCTTCGGCGGCTTCGTCGCGCAGGAGTTCGCGCTGGCGCACCCTTCACGCACGCGCTCTTTGATACTCTGCTGCACGAGCTACGGCGGGACGGGCCACGTCCCGCCCAAGCCCGAGACGCTCGCGGCCATCGCCTCGACGAAGGGGCTTAACACGTCGGAGCGCGTGCGCGAAAACCTCCTGCTCGCCTTCTCGCCGCGCTTCGCCGCAGAGCACCCTTCGGAGGTCGAGCGCGTCGTCAACCTGCGCGCGGAGAACCACGTCCCCGAGTCGGCCTACCTGCGGCAGCTGCAGGCGGCCGTCGCCTTCGACGCCTCGGCGCGCGTCGGCAAAATTTCCGTCCCGACGCTCGTCATCACCGGCGACGAAGACGCCATCGTCCCGCACCAGAACTCGCTCAACCTGGCCGCGTCAATCCCCGGCTCGAAGCTGCGCATCATCGGCGGCGGCAGTCACGCCTTCTTCATCGAACAGGCCGACGAATTCAACCGCGCGGTCGTCGACTTCGTCGAACAGCTATAATTTCAAATTTCAAATCTGAAATTTCGAACCCCAATGACCTACGCACGCATCATCGGAACCGGCTCGTACGTGCCGGAGAAAGTCCTGACGAACGCAGACCTCTCGCGCATGCTCGGCGAGGACGTGGACGAGTTCGTCTCGAACGTCCTCGGCATCCGCGAGCGGCACGTCTGCGCCGACGACGAGAGCACGGCCGACCTCGCCACTGCGGCCGCGCGCCGCGCGCTCGAAGCGGCCGGCTTAAGGGCGGAAGACCTCGACCTCGTCGTCCTCGCCACGGACACGCCCGAGTACATCTCGCCCGCCACCTCGGTCGTCGTCCAGCACCGCCTCGGGGCTTCCCGCGCCGGGACGTTCGACCTGAACTGCGCCTGCGCGGGCTTCGTCACCGCGCTCGACACGGCCTCGAAGTACGTCATCGCGGACTCCTCTTACAGGCACGTCCTCGTCGTCGGCGCCTACGCCATGTCGAAGTACCTCGACTGGACGGACAAGAAGACCGCGACCATCTTCGCCGACGGCGCGGGCGCGGTCGTCCTGCGCGCGGACGAGGAGCGGCCCGGCTTCCTCGCTTCGAAGCTCGTCGCCGAGGGGAGCTACCACGACCACATGGGTATCTACGCGGGCGGCACGCGCATCCCCGTCACCGAGAACGTCCTGCGCGAGGGCGTCTGGCAGAAGCTGCGCTTCGCCAAAAAATACCCGGCCGAGGTCAACACCGAGGGCTGGCCCGCCATCGTCGAAGACGTCTTGAAGAAAGCGAATCTGACGCAAGACGACGTGTCGCTCTTCCTCTTCACGCAGGTCAACCTCAGCACCATCAAGGTCGTGTTGGAGAAGATGAATCTGCCGTGGGAGCGCACGCACACCGTCATGGGCAAGTGGGGCTACACCGGCTCGGCCTGCATCCCGATGGTCCTGGACGACGCCGTGCGCGAAGGGAAGTTGAAGTCCGGCGACGTCTTCGTCATGTGCGCCTCCGGCGGCGGCCTCAACATGGCCTGCGCGGCCTTTAGATGGTGAAGTACCCGAACATTTATTCACTGTTCCGCGAGCGCGTCGGCCAGTACACCGGCGACGTGTTCTACGTGCGCGAGGGCGGAGGGTGGCGCGGCATCTCCTGGGCGCGGTTCGACGGGGACGCGCACGCGGTCGCTTCGGCGCTGCTGGCTTCGGGGTTGGGGCGCGGGGCGGCCGTGTGCGTTTTGATGGGGAACGTGCCGGAGTGGCCCGTGTGCGACGTCGGAATCATCGCGGCGGGCGGCGTGTCGTGCGGACTCTACCCGACGAGCAGCGCCGAGCAGTGCCGCTACATCATCGGGCACTCGGACGCGGAGTTCGTCTTCGTCGACACGGCCGCGCAGCTGGAGAAGGTCTTGGGCGTCCGCGAAGGCTCGACAAAGGTGAAGCTCTTCGTCGTGTTGGACGAAGAGGCGGCCCGCGGTCGCGAGGGCGTCATGAGCTTCGCGGAGTTCCTGCGTCTGGGCGAGGGGGGAAGGGAAGGGACGGCGGCCGAGTTGCGCGAACGCGCGGAGGGCGCGCGGGCCGACGACACGGCCATCATGGTCTACACGTCTGGGACGACGGGGCTGCCGAAGGGCGCCTGCCTGAGTCACCGCTACGTCATCAACAGCGTCGAATCCCTGCGCGAGACGGTGCCCGTCTACGACACGGACGTGGCCTTCTCTTACCTGCCATACTGCCACGTCGCCGAGCGCATCTCGGGGCTTTACAACCGCCTCTACGCGGGCGCGGCGGCCTACTTCGTGGACGACCTGTTAAAGCTCGGGCAGTACATGCTCGAAGTCCGCCCGACGGTCTTCGCCTCGCTCCCGCGCTTCTTCGAGAAGATACACGCGCGCGTCATGGCCGACCTCGAACGCGAGCCGGAAGAGGTACGCCGTCGCTTCCTCGAAGCTTTGGAGACGGGCCGCCGCGTCGTGCGGCTGCGCCAGGCGAAGGAGGAGGTGCCGGCCGCGCTGCTCGAAGAGTACGAGTCGGGCGCGCTGCCCGTGCTCCAACGCGTCAAGGACTACTTCGGCGGGCGCGTGCGTGTGGCGACCTCGGGCGGCGCGCCCCTGCCGCAGGAGGTCGCGGAGTTCTTCGCCGCGGCGGGGCGGCCGATACTGCAGGCGTATGGCCTGACGGAGAACGTCTGCGTCGCCTTCAACCGGCCGGACAATTACAGGTTCGGCACGGTCGGGCCGCCGATGCCCGGCTGTGAGGTGCGGATAGAGGCGGACGGCGAAATCCTCGTCAGAAGCGAGATGATGTTTTCGGGCTACTACAAGGAGCCTTCGAAGACGGCCGAGGTGTTGCGCGACGGGTGGCTTCTGACGGGCGACCTTGGCGAGCAGGACGCGGACGGGTTTCTGAAGATCACGGGCCGGAAGAAGGAGCTGATCGTGCTCTCGACGGGGAAGAACGTCGCGCCCGCGCTCCTGGAGAACATGATCAAGGAGCACCACCTCGTCAGCCACGTCTACGTCCACGGCGACGGCCGCAGCTACCTCGTCGCGCTCGTCACGCTCAACCCACAGGAAGCCGAAGAGCACGCGCGTGCCCGGGGGATTTCGTACGACACCTTCGAGGAGTTGGCCGCGAGTGTCGAGATGCGCGACCTCGTCGCCAACATCATCGAGTCGGCCAACCGGCGCGTCTCTTCGAGCGAGTCGGTGAAGAAGTTCGTCATCCTCCCGCGCGACCTCCGCCCAGACCTCGACGAAGTCACGCCCACGCTCAAGCTCAAGCGCGACGTGGTGGCGCGAAACTTCGCGGACGCGTTACGGGAACTCTACGCGTGAGTTATGTTGGCAGATAGTCACCACAGAGACACAGAGACACAGCTTGTTGCCTTCTAAAGTTGAAGCTGTGCCTCTGTGTCTCTGTGGTGAAATTTCAGGAGTCAAACGTGAAGCAGCACAGAAAACTTTTGTTCGCGCTCCTATTCGTCATCCTCTTCGCGTCATCGGCCGCGGCGCAGGCGCTGAAGGAGGAGGTCGTCTTCGGACAGAAGATCAAGTACCTCGACGCGGGCAGCGGCCCCGTCGTCGTGCTTCTGCACGGGCTGGGCGGGAACTCGACCAACTGGGCCTTCACGACGCCCGCGCTCACCCAGAAGTTTCGCGTCATCGTGCCCGACCAGGTCGGCTTCGGCCAGTCCGACAAGCCGCTCATCAACTACCGCGTCGGCACCTACGTGGACTTCCTCGACAAGCTGCTCGGGCAGTTGAAGGTCGAGCGCGCGACGCTCGTCGGCAACTCGATGGGCGGCTGGGTCGCCGCCGCCTACGCGGTCAAGTATCCCGCGAAGGTTGAGAAGCTCGTGCTCGTGGACTCGGCCGGGTTCGCGCCGCCGAAGGACTTCGACCTCGCGGCGCTCTCGGGCCTCAACCCCTCGACGCGCGAGGAGATGAAGCGGCTGGCGGGGATGGTCTTCTACAACCCCCTGCTCAAGTCGGACGCGGCCGTGGACGTGCTCCTCGCGCAGCGCATGTCGGCGGGCGACGGCTACACCATCCAGAGGCTCGTCGAGTCCATCTACCACAACGAGGACATGCTCGACGGGAAGCTCGCGGGTCTGAAGCAGCCAGTCCTGATCGTCTGGGGGCGCGAGGACGGGCTGACGCCGCTCGCGCGCGAGGGCGAGAAGTTCAGGCGCGAGCTGCCCGGTGCGCAGTGGGTTGTCTTCGACGGCTGCGGCCACGTCCCGCAGTTCGAGAAGGCCGCCGAGTTCAACGCGGCGTTGCTTAAGTTCCTTTCGCAGTGAACAGGGGGGCACGTATGGATTTCAAGGTCGGCGACTCCGCCGAGATGCGGAAGACCATTTCCGAAGAGGACGTGCGCGCCTTCGCGGAGCTGACGGGCGATCACAACCCCGTCCACCTCGACGAAGAGTACGCCGCGGGGACGCGCTTCGGCCGGCGCATCGCGCACGGCATGTTGGGCGCCTCGCTCGTCTCGGCCGTGCTCGCCAACGAGCTGCCCGGCCGCGGCACCGTCTACCTCTCGCAGACGCTCAAGTTCACCGCGCCGGTCTTCCTCGGCGACACCGTCACCGCGCGCGTCACGGTCAGGCACGTCCGCGAAGACAAGCCCGTCGTCACCTTAGAGACGGTCTGCACCAACGACCGCGGCGAGCGCGTCGTCGAGGGCGAGGCCGTCGTCCTCGTGCCGAGGGCTTAAAGGGATGGCGGAAGCTTCCGTGATGCCGGCCGAGGTCGAGAAGATACCCGCGCACTCGTGGTACGCGCTGGGCGTGCTGACGCTGGTCTACGTCCTGAACTTCCTCGACCGCGTGCTCATCTACTTCATGTTCACGCCCATCAAGGCGGAGATGAAGTTCACGGACACGCAGCTCGGCCTGCTGGGCGCGACCTCGTTCGCCATCTTCTACACGGTGCTCGGCATCCCCTTCGGGCGCTTGGCCGACCGCGGCTCGCGCAAGAAGCTCATCGCGGGGGGCCTGGCCCTCTGGAGCCTCTTCTCGGGGCTGACCGGCTTCACGCACAGCTTCGAGACGATGTTCCTGTGCCGCCTGATGGTCGGCGTCGGCGAGGCGACGTTGGGGCCGGCGGCGCTCTCCCTGCTCTCGGACTACTTCCCGGCGCGGATGCGTGCGACCGTGACGGCCGTCTACTCCTCGGCCATCGCCGTCGGGAGCGGGCTGGCGCTGGCGCTCGGCGGGCAGGTCGAGGGGCTGCTGGGCTGGCGCTGGGCCTTCTTCCTGCTCGGCTTCCCGGGGCTGCTGGGCTGCCTGCTCGTCCTCTCTCTGCGCGAGGCGCGGCGCGGCGAGACCGAGCGCGAGCCGGTGCGCTACACGGCGCGCGACTGGAAGGTTCTGTTCCGGAGCGTGCCGCTGCGTTATCACTACCTCGGCTACGCGCTGTTCGGGCTGGCGTCGAATCAGTTGTCGATCTGGGGCGTGACCTTCTTCGCGCGCGTGCACGGGTTGGACTTGAAGCTGATAGGTCTGCTCGGGGGCCTGCTCTCTCTGCTGGCGGGCGTGCCGGGGACTGTGCTGGGCGGGGTGCTGGCGGATCGCCTGCGCAAGAGGCGCGGGCGGGGCGGGCGTCTGTTCTTCTCGGCGGCGTGCGCGCTGCTGTCGGTGCCCATGTGGCTGGCGCTGCTCTTCTCGGACGGGGCGGCTTTGCTTTTGGCGGCCAACTTCTTCCTGCTCGCGCTCTCGCTGATGTGGCTGGGCGCGGCGGCCGCGGACGTGCACGACATCGCGGGGCCGCAACTGAGGGGCCTGGGCGTCGCCGTCTACTTCTTCGCCGTCAACTTCGCCGCGTACGTCGTGGGCGCGCTGACCATCGGCCGCATCAACGACGCGCTCGGCGTGGGCACGAACCCGCAGGTGATGCGCTACGGCCTGCTGATCTGCCCCGCGGCCTCCCTGCTCGCGGCCCTGCTGCTCTGGCGCGGCGGGCGTGTGCTCGAAAAAAGTTAGGCAGTAGGCAGATGGCAGTAGGCGGTTCGGAGGAGGGAAGGGCCTGTTGCTCTTTGCAGATGCGAGTAGCGGTAGCTATTTAACACAGAGACACAGAGACACAGCTTGAAGAGAATCACTCAACAGGCTGTGTCTCTGTGTCTCTGTGGTTAATTGTTTCTTTACAGCCGGACGTACTCGAACTCGAACGGCTTGCCCTTGATGCCGACGGCGGGCGGGGCGATCCAGTTGGCGATCTTGCCGGGCTCGGTGACCGGGTGCATGAGGCTGCGGACGTACTCGCGGTCTTCGAGCGTCGGGAGCCATCCGTCCTTGCGCGCCTCGAACTCTTCGGCCGTGATCAGTTCCCCGTCGAGGTCGAAGTGGTGGCCGGCGTACTCGCCGACGTGGCGGTGGAAGCGCGTCGAGGGCAGGCGCAGCCGGTAGTCCACGCCCTCGTCGGCGATGTACTTGTTCCAGCGCTCCAGGGCGCGCTCGCAGTCGCGCACGTACTCGCCGCGCAGCACCTCGTTCAGGGCGTTGCGCATCGGCACCTCGCGCTCACTGATGCGCCCGTCCTCGACGACGGGCAGCGTGAACGAGCGCTCGGCCAGCACGTGCTCGTCGTACTTCTTCTGCTCCTGGTACCTGCCCTTCAGGCCCGCGGCGAAGAAGTCGGCCGCGTTCGAGCTGATCTCGCCGCCGAAGAGGTCGAGCGAGTAGGAGAACCAGTAGTTGATGTAGCGCTGGATGATGTCGAAAGGGATGCCGCCGACCCGGCGCACGTCCTCGTTCTCCCTCATCAACTGCGCGGTGCGGCGGACGACGCGCCCGACCCCCGTCTCGCCGACGAAGAGGTGGTGCGCCTCTTCGGTGAGCATGAACTGGCAGGTGCGCGCGAGCGGCTCGAAGCCCGACTCGGCGAGCGCCGAGAGCTGGTACTTGCCGTCGCGGTCGGTGAACATCGTGAAGCAGAAGAAGTTGAGCCAGTCGTCGCAGGGCTGGTTGAAGGCTTCGAGGATGCGCGGCTTGTCCGGGTTCCCCGAACGCCTTTCGAGCAGGGCGTCGGCCTCGTCGCGGCCGTCGCGCCCGAAGTAGCCGTGGAGCAGGTAGACCATCGCCCAGAGGTGCCGGCCCTCCTCGACGTTCACCTGAAACAGATTCCGCAGGTCGTAAAGTGAAGGGCAGGTCTGGCCCAGACGCCTCTGCTGCTCGACCGAGGCCGGCTCCGTGTCGGCCTGCGTGACGACGATGCGCCGCAGCGAGTTGCGGAACTCGCCGGGGACTTCCTGGTAAGCGGGCTGCCCCATGTTGTCCCCGAAGTTGACGCGCGCGCCCGGCTCGGCCGGCTTGAGGAAGATGCCCCAGCGGTAGTCGGGCATCCGCACGTAGTCGAAGTGCGCCCAGCCGTCCGGCTCGACCGAGATGGCCGTGCGCAGCCACACGTCCTTATCCTGAAAACCCTCCGGCCCCATCTCGCGCCACCAGTCGAGGTAGTTCGGCAGCCATTTTTCCAAAGCGCGCTGCAGCCGCTTGTCGCCGGACAGGTTGACGTTATTAGGAATGCGCTCGTGTAACTCCATAAACTGATGAAGGCTCCTTCTAAACCCCTGACTCGCTAAACCCCTGACTCGAACCCGACCTTTTGATGCGCGCCACGCAACTTGCGCCGTATCAGGGGGTGTTGGGTATTGGGTGTTAGGTTTTGGGGAAGAGCCGGGTTTTAACCCAAAACCTAACACCTTCCGAATACCCAACACCCCTTCAAGTCCTCTTGTAATCGAACTGCGGCTGCGTGGGCTTGCCGTAGTTCGTGAGCGCGCCGTGGGGGCCGACGGCGTTCGGCCGCTGGAAGATCCAGTTTTGCCAGGCGGTGAGACGGCCGTAAATCTTCGTGTCGAGCGTCTCGGGGCCGGCGAACCTCAGACTCGCCTCCATGCCGGTCAGCGCGTCGGGTGACAGAGAGGTACGTTCCTCGACGGCGACGCGGATTTCGTCCTCCCAGTCGAGGTCGTCCGGCGCGAAGGTGACGAGCCCCGCCTCCTCCGCCGCTTCCGTGTCGAAGCGCCCCTCGTGTTCTAAGACTTCGTCGGCGCGGCCCGGCTCGGCGAGGAAGCGCGACTGCAGCCGCGTCAGCCCGTTCGACATCGGCAGCGCGCCCGCGTTCAACTCGCTCGTCGCCATCTCGACCGGGCGGTCGGGGTCGTTGAGCATGTAGCTGCGGTCGGAGGCGAGCAGCAGCTCAAGCAGGTTGCCGGCGAAGCAACTCCCCGGCTCGGCCAGCGCGAAGAAGCTCTTGGCCGTGAGGTCGAGGCGGCGCAGCACGCGCGCCATGTGCAGGATGGTCTCGCGGACGAGCCAGTGTTCACGATTTTCAACCAAGACCTCGTCAACCGCCAGCACGTCCTCGATCTCGCCCGCGGCGCGCAGCAGCACGAGCCCGACCTCCGGCTCGTTCATGCGCAAGTGCAGCAGCGCGTCGTCCAACTCCCGGTACGCGCGCAGAGGCCAGTACGCGTCGCCGAGTTCCTGTATCTCCTCGGCCGTCGTCGGCTGCGCGCCCTCCGGCCCGCGCACCGTCAACTCCGCGTGGCGCGCCGCGCGGTTCAGCTTCAGAGAGACGTACTTGTACTCGCGCCCGGAGTCCGACGCCTCGACCTCGAGCGGGTTCAGCTTAATCCCCCTGCCGCCCGCCCGCCCTTCCGTCTCCTTCAGAATCTCCGCGACGCGCGCCTCGACGCCCTCCTGAAACCTGCTCGTCGGGAAGTGTCCGTCGATGAGGCCCCACTCCTTCGCGCGCTTCGCCTTCAACCCCTCGGCCAGGGTCGAGAACACGTCCGCGCGGTCGCGCCTGACCTTGCGCTTGTCGACCAGACGTGTGAGTCCGCCCGTCCCCGGCAGCACGCCGAGCAGGGGCACCTCGGGGAGCGAGACCGCGGAGTTGCCGTCGTCGACCAGGTAGATTTCGTCGCAGGAGATTGCCAGCTCGTAGCCGCCGCCCGAGGCCGTGCCGTTGAGGGCGGCGACGTAGCGCTGGCCCGAATGCGCGGAGGCGTCCTCGATGGAGCAGCGCGTCTCGTTCGTGTACTTGCAGAAGTTGACCTTGAAGCCGTGCGCCGAACTCCCGAGCATGTAGATGTTGGCGCCGGCGCAGAAGAGGCGGGGCTTGAGGCTTCGGACGACGACGACGCGCACCTCCGGGTGCTCGAAGCGCAGCCGCCGGACGGCGTCCGAAAGCTCTATGTCCACGCCGAGGTCGTAGGAGTTGAGCTTGAGCTTGTAGCCCTCGCCCAACGTCTCGTCCTCCTGCACGTCCATCGCGAGCGTCGCGACCGGCCCCTCGATCTCAAGCTTCCAATGCCGGTAACGCTCCGGCGAGGTCTCGAAGTTGATCTGTTCCTTCAAACCAAACTCCCACGGGGATGAATTCTTCGCGGAGGCGAAACTCGGATTATACCGGCCCGGCCGCTAAAACGCATTCCGCGGGCGGCCCAACAAATTATCCCTCCGACTCCGGCGCGGGCCTGGCTCAAAGAGGGAGGGCGCGGGACGTTGTTTGAGACGTCCCGCGCCCTCCCGTCTTCGCGTCACGCCCGGCGCTCAGTGCTTCGTGTTGCCGTTGGCGTTGTGGTTCCCGTTGGCGTTCTTGTTGCTGTTGATCTCGCGGACGCCGTCGGTGTTCTTGTTGCCGTTGTCGTTGGTCAGGACGCCCACGTTGGACGGGGCGCTGTTGGCGTTCAGGTTCTTCGGCACGTTGGCGTTCGTCTCCACCGCGCTGTTGCGCGTGGCGTTGGCGTTAGAGTTCGAATTCGTGTTCGAGTCGCCGCCGCCGCACGCCGCGCCCCACGCCGCGACCCCGAGTAAGCAGATTAGAGTCAGTGTCCGTCGCATCTCTCCTCCAGACTGTTGTGGCCTCGGCCCGGCGGCGTGGCTTAGCGGTAGACCTCTTCGCCGCGGTGGCTCTTCCACTCCCTCTCGAAGTACTCCGCGTCTTCGTCCGAACGGGGCGTGACGCCCATGACGATGCCGCCCTCCTTCAGCCCCTTCTCGTAGTGCTTGACGCGCTCCTCGGGGATGCCGGCGCCGATCAGCGCGCCGATGATGCCGCCCGTCGCGCCGCCCGCGCCCGCGCCGGCGAGGCCGGCCGCGATGGGGCCGGCGACGAGCAGGCCCAGGCCCGGCAGCGCCAGAGTCGTCCCGATGGCCGCGATGGCCGCGAGGGTCGCGCCGACGGTGCCGCCGATGGCCGCGCCCGTGCCCGCGCCTTCGAGCGCCTTGTTGCCCAGCTCGGTCTCCCTGCCCTCGACAAAGTGCTTCTCGCGCGCCTCGTCCGACATTAAAAGGTTAACGTCCTTATCGCTGTAGCCGCGGGTGGTGACCGAGTTGTAGGCGCGCTCGGCGCTATCCCTGTCTCTAAACAGTCCGGTGACCATCCTCGAATGTCCTGTCGCTGAACCCGTAGTTTCTGCCATGTATCAGTTCTCCTTTTGAGGCGATTTAGTAAAAGCCGCGCCGGAACCCTGTCGGTTGACCCGCGCCGTCGCCGCGCGGCCCAGCAATTCCGGCCCCCTTGACAGTATCGTTTTCGCGCTCGAAAAATTTAGCTGTCACGGGTTATAGCAAAAGAGAGGCCACCCGACGGCGGGCGGCCTCTCTTCGCGTGAAATATTTCGGGCGTCGGACTCAAGAGCGGAGGTCTGCCGTGGGCAGCAGCCGGGGCGGCTGGCGGTGTTTGGTAGCCTGCTCGTAGGCGTAGGCGAGGCGGATGAGTTTCGCCTCGGTGAAGGCGCGGCCGAAGAAGGAGACGCCGACGGGCAGGCCGTAGACGTAGCCGGCCGGCACCTGCACGTTCGGGTAGCCGGCGACGGCCGCGGGCGTCGAGCTGCCGCCGGTGAAGTGGTCGCCGTTGACGAGGTCGGTCGTCCAGGCGGGGCCGCCCGTCGGCGCGATGAGCGCGTCGAGGTTGTGCTTCTGCATCACGGCGTCCAAGCCCTGCGCCTGCGACATCTGTTTGCTCGCGCTCAGCGCCTTGAGATACTTCGGGTCGGTGAGCGGCCCCTTGGCCTCGGCGCGGACGAAAAGCTCTTGCCCGAAGTAGGGCATCTCGCGGTCGCGGTTCTTCTCGTTGAAGTCGATCAGCTCCTTCAGGGTGCGCGGGTGGTCGCCGGGCGCGAGGGAGGCGAGGTACTTGTTGAGGTCGGCCTTGAACTCGAAGAGCAAAACCTCGAACTCGGGGGCGTCGAACTTGCCGTGCGTGGGGAGGTCGGCCGGGTCTACGACGGTCGCGCCCTCGCGCTTCATCAACTCGATGGCGTCGGCCATCAGCTTGTCCACCTGATCATTAAAGCCGAAAAATTTTCTAGCGACTCCGATGCGCGCGCCTCGCAAAGCGCCCGGGTCGAGCGACTGCGTGAAGTCCATCCGCGCGTGGCGGCTGCCCGTCCCCGTGATCGCGTCGAGCGCGTCGTAGCCGGCGAGCGCGTTCAAGAGCGCGGCGGCGTCGGCGACGGTGCGCGCCATCGGGCCGGCCGTGTCCTGGCTGTGCGCGATGGGGATAATGCCGGAGCGGCTGACCAGCCCGAGCGTCGGCTTGATGCCGACGATGCCGCACGTGCCCGAAGGGCAGACGATGGAGCCGTCGGTCTCGGTGCCGACGCCGACGAGCGCGAGGTTGGCGGAGACGGCCGCGCCCGAGCCGCTGCTCGAGCCGCAAGGGTTCCGGTCGAGCGCGTAAGGGTTGCGCGTCTGGCCGCCGCGCCCGCTCCAGCCGCTCGTCGAATGCGAGGAGCGGAAGTTGGCCCACTCGCTCAGATTCGTCTTGCCGATGATGACGGCCCCGGCCGCGCGCAGGCGCTCGACGACGAAGGCGTCCCGTCTCGGCTTGGCGCCCACGAGCGCGAGCGAGCCGGCGGTCGTCGACATCTTGTCGGCCGTGTCGATGTTGTCTTTGATGAGGACGGGGACGCCGTGCAGCGGGCCGCGCAGGCGGTTCGCCTTGCGCTCGCGGTCGAGCGAGTCGGCGATTGCCGGCGCGTCCGGGTTCGTCTCGATGACGGAATTGAGGGCCGGCCCGCGGCGGTCGATGCGCTCGACGCGTTCGAGGTACATCTCGGTCAGACGCCGCGCCGTCACGCGCCCCGAGGACATCGCCGCCTGCGCGTCGCGCACGGTTAGCTCCTCCCAGTCGAAGCGCCCGCCGCCCTGCGGCTCGCCGGCCAGAAGCGCGAGCGTGCGCGCCGCCGCCTCGTGATTGAATCCGGTTAAGACTAAGCCCAGGCCGCCGGCCACGGTTGCACGCACAAACTCACGCCGACCTTTACGCGCCATGTTGGTTTCAGCCTCTCTTCGCGTGGTAAAACGCATCATGCAGAAGCCCGACCGTGAGGGAGGGCGTCTTAACAAACGTGGAAGGCTTTGATGACGTAAGACGTACGCCCTCCCTCGCGGTCGGGCTTCTGCATTCGAGTTTCGATGTGGACTGAGAGCATCGCGCAACGTCGTCGGAAAAGCAATGAAAAACTTCAACCTCTGCCTGCTCGGCTTCGGCAACGTCGGCTGCGCGCTGCTCGACCTCCTCTTCGAGAAGAGGGGCGAGTTGTGGGAGGAGTTCGGCGTCAACTGGCGCGTCACCGGCGTCGCGTCGCGCAGCCTGGGTTGGCTCGTCGCCCCCGAGGGCTTCTCCGACGAAGAGCTGGTCTACGCGCCGCTGGCCGGCCTCGCGCAGAAGCTCTCGCCCGCGCCGCCGGACGTCGAGAGCTGGCTCGCCGCCGCGCGCTGCGACGTGCTGTTCGAGCTGACCTCGCTCGAACCGTTGACGGGCGAGCCCGCCGTCTCTCACGTGCGCGCGGGACTCGAACACGGCGCGCACGTCGTCACGGCCAACAAGGGGACGGTCGTCCACGCCCACCGTCAACTTTCGGAACTCGCGCGGGCGCGCGGGCGGAGGTTTCTGTTCGAAGCTTCGGTCGCGGAGTTCCCGGCCTTCTCACTCTTCCGCGGCTCGCTCCCGGCGGCGCGGCTGCTCTCGTTCGAGGGCCTGCTCAACTCGACGACGACCGTCATCCTCGACGAGATAGCCTCGGGCCGCACCTTCGAAGAGGGCGTCCGCCGCGCGCAGGAGTTAGGGATAGCCGAGACCGACCCCACGCACGACGTGGAGGGCTGGGACGCGGCCGTCAAAGCCTGCGCGCTGGCGAACGTCCTGATGGGCGCCGGTCTGAAAATCGAAGAGGTCGGGAGGGAAGGTATCCGCGGTTTGAAAGACGAGGACGTGCGCGCGGCCCACGCCGAAGGCCGCCCCTACAGACTCGTCGCGCGCGCCCGTCTCGACGAAGCCGGCCGCGTCTCGGCCGACGTGCGCCCCGAACGGGTCTCGCCGCGCGGCCCCTTCGCCTCGGTCGAGGGGACGACGCTCGCCATCCACTACGAGCTGGACGTGCTGCCCGGCCTCACCGTCATCGCGCACGACCCGGACTTAACCAGCACCGCCTACGGCCTCCTCGCAGACTTCATCGAAGCCACCCGCGGGGAGGGTTAGTGTGTGCGTCGCTTGCGGGGCGAGGAGGACTGAATGAACCACAGAGACACAGGGACACAGCTTTGAAGAGAACAGTCAACAAGCTGTGTCCCTGTGTCTCTGTGGTTCAACTGCCCTTAACTATACTTCCAACTTCCAGGAAAGACTCAAGCGCCGCGCGCGATCTCCCCGACCCCGGCGACCAGACGCTCGACCTCTTCGCGCGTGGTGTAGCAGGCGGCGCCGGCGCGGACGAGACCTTCGGGGAGGAGGCCGAGCTGCTCGACGACGGTGGCGGCGTAGAAGTCTCCGTGCGAGAGGAAGAGGCCGCGCGCGGCTAAGCGGCGCGCCGCGTCCGTCGAGGTCACGCCCCCGATTGTGAAGGCCACGGTCGGCGTGCGCGGCGCTCCGGGCGGCAGCCCGTAGAGCTTCACGCCCTCAACCCGCGAAAGCCCCTCCCACAGAAGCTTCGTCAACTCCGCCCCGCGCGCGTGCAGCGCCTCGAAGGCACGCTTCAAGCGCTCGCGCCGCGCCGAGCCTTCGAGCGGCGCCGTCGGGTTGCCGCGAGCGAGCGAGGCGAGGAAGTTCACGGCCGCCGCCGCGCCGACGATGCCCTCGTGGTTCTGCGTGCCCGTCTCCGCGACCTCGGGCGCGTAGTCGGGCGCCGGCTCAAGCCTCGGGAAGGGGAGCGACTCGTACAGCTCGCGCCGGCAGAACATCGCCCCGACGTGCGGGCCGTAGAACTTGTAGGCCGAGCAGACGAGGAAGTCGCAGCGCAGAGCCTTCACGTCGACGAGCTTGTGCGGCGCGTAGTGCACCGCGTCTACGAACAGGTAAGCGCCGACCGACTCGGCGAGCCGGCGCGCGCGCTCAAGGTCGCTCAAGGTGCCGAGCGCGTTCGACGCCGCGCCCACGGCCAGGAGCTTCGTCCGGGAGTTGACCTTCGACTCGAAGTCGTCCCAGTCGAGCTCGCCCGTCTCCTTCTTCATCCGCACGACGCGCACGGCGACGCCGCGCTCGCGCGCGAGCGCCTGCCACGGCGCGACGTTGGCGTGGTGGTCGAGCTGTGTGACGACGACCTCGTCGCCCGCCTCGAACGTGCGGCCCAGGGTGCGCGAGACGTGGAAGGCCAGCGTCGTCGCGTTCGCGCCGAAGGCGATCTCGTGGGGGGAGGCGTTGAGGAAGTCGGCCAGACTTTCGCGCGAGCGTTCGAGCAGCCCGTCGGTCTCCGCGCTCGTCGGGTATTCCCAGTGGGTGTTGGCGTTGTGCCGGTACAGGTAGTCCGACATCGCCTCGACGACCGCGCGCGGCACCTGCGTCCCGCCGGGGCCGTCGAAGTACGCGACCGCGTGCCCCTCGTGCGCGCGCTCCAGGGCGGGGAAGTGTGAACGTATCTCCTGCACCGAGGCGGCGTGCTCGGCCGCCCTCACTGTCTCGGTCATCCCGTACCTCGCCGGTGTTATTATCTCTGCCGCCAGCATTGACGAATCCCACGCCCCGGGTCAAGCGAAGCCGGGCGAAGTCAGGCGCAGGAGAGAGTGATGCCCTTCCGACAGGAACCCCCGCGGCTCGGCAACCAGTACGAGACAGACCGCGCGCTGCGCTCTTACCTGCGGCGCGCGCTCCCGCCGGAGGTGTTGGAAGAGGTCGAGCCCGAGCTGCTCGATTTAGGAGAGCTGGCCGGCGGCGAGCTCTACCGGATGCAGCTCGCCGACCGTCTGAACGAGCCGCGTCTGACGCAGTGGGACGCGTGGGGCGAGCGCGTCGACCTCATCGAAGTCTCGCCGCTGTGGCGCGCGGCCGAGCGTTTGGCGGCGGAGCGCGGCCTCGTGGCGACGGCCTATGAACGTAAGCACGGAGCGCACTCGCGTCTTCATCAGTTCGCGCTCGCGTACCTGTTCACGCCCTCGACGGACATCTACAGTTGCCCGCTCGCGATGACGGACGGCGCGGCGCGCGTGCTCGCGACTTCCGGCAACGACCTTCTCGTCCGTGAAGTCCTGCCACACCTCGTCTCGCGCGACCCGGAGGAGTTCTGGACGAGCGGGCAGTGGATGACGGAGCTGACCGGCGGCTCGGACGTGGGCGCGTCGGAGACGGTCGCGCGACTCGACGGCGGCGACGTATGGCGGCTCTACGGGCGCAAGTGGTTCACTTCGGCCGCGGCCTCGCAGGCGGCTTTGACGCTCGCAAGGCCCGAGGGGAACCCAACGGGCGGGCGCGGCCTCGCGCTCTTCTTCGTCGAGACGCGCGACGCGGAAGGGCGTCTGCGGGGCATTCGCATCGAACGCCTGAAGGAGAAGCTCGGCACGCGCAAGGTGCCGACCGCGGAGCTGACGCTCGAAGGCACGCCGGCCGTTCTGGTCAAAGGCACGACCGACGGCGTGCGCGACATCGCGCCGATGCTCAACGTGACGCGACTCTGGAACGCGGTGAGCGCGGCGGCGTTGATGCGGCGCGGCGTGGCCCTCGCGCGCGACTACGCGCGGCGGCGCGCGGCCTTCGGCTCGACGCTCGCGGAGAAGCCGCTGCACGCGGACACGCTGGCGGGTTTGCAGGCCGAGGCCGAGGCGGCGCTCCAACTCGCCTTCTACGCGGCGGGGCTGACCGGGCGCGAAGAGGCGGGCGAGTTGGACGAGCAGGGCGCGCGTCTGTTGCGGCTCGTGATGCCGCTGGTGAAACTGACGACGGGGCGCGCGGCCGTCCACGTCGCGAGCGAGGCCATCGAGGCTTTCGGCGGCGCGGGCTACGTCGAGGACACGGGGCTGCCCGTCATCCTGCGCGACGGCCAGGTGCTCTCCATCTGGGAGGGCACGACCAACGTCCTCTCGCTCGACGCGCTGCACACGTCCCTGAAGGATAACGTCGCGCTCTATTCACTCCTGGCAGAGATCGAAGACTGCGCCGCCTCGGCACGCGACGAGCGGCTCGCCATCCCCGCGCGAAAAGCGCGGTCGGCTGCGGTGAACGCACGCGCCTGGCTCACCTGGGCCGCGGGGGAGGGGCAGGTCAAGCTCGAAGCGGGGGCGCGCCGCTTCTGCATGACCCTGGGGCGCGCCCTCGCCCTCGCGCTCCTCACGCGCCACGCGCAGTGGTCGCTCGACTCCGAGCGAGACCCGCGCGCCGCCGCGGCCGCACGCCGCTTCGCGCACAACGGCATCGACCTCATTATTTCAGATATAGACCCCGCCGACGCGAACCTGTTGTTATCAGAGTAGAGTTTAGGCGGAACGAGAATTTAACCACAGAGACACAGAGGCACAGCTTGTTGAGTCACGAACTCCAAGCTGTGCCTCTGTGTCTCTGTGGTTAATTCCAGTCCCGAAATTTCCACGACACGGGATGATCCTTCCCGTCGAGCTTCCGCGCGTTAAGGGTGGGCGCGGAAGTTCGAAGCGCCCGCACTCATTCACAACTTCAAGGAGACCTCATGCAATCGTTCAAAAGGGCAGCCCTGTTCTCTTTCCTGATTCTCTCTTCGTTCGTCTGCGCCTCCGCGCGGCAGAAGCCGGCGGACGTGCGTGCGGCGGCCGCGGCCGCGTGCGCGCAGGTGCGGCAGACGGCGGCGCTCGCGCGTGCCGCGTGCGGCGTCGAGGGCATCGAGCGTCGTCACATCGTCGCGGACGTGTTCGAATACTCTTTCAAGCTCAAGGTCGGCGAAGGCGAGCACGACGTGGTCGGCCTGCACCGCGTCGTGCGCGAGCGCGCCAACGGCGTCCCCTTCAAGTCGATGCGCGCCGTCTTCATGGTGCACGGCGACCTCTGGGGCTTCGACGAGGCCTTCATGAGCAGCACGCTCTCGGGGGCCGTCGCGCGCGAGAATTCAATCGGCGTCTACCTCGCGCGGAATGGGGTGGACGTGTGGGGCATCGACCTGCGCTGGACGCAGGTGACGGCCGACACGACCGACTTCACTTTCATGAAGGACTGGAACGTCTCGACGCACGTCTCGGACGTAGGCGTGGGCATCGGCGTCGCGCGGGCCGTGCGCGGGGCGACGGGGAGCGGCGACGGCCGCGTCGCGCTTCTGGGTTGGAGCCGCGGCGGCACCGTCGTCTACGCCTACGCGGGCGCGGAGGCCGCGCTGCCCGAGGCCGCGCGGCAGGTGGACGCGCTCGTCCCCGTTGACATCGCCTTCAAGCTCAACCCGGAGCACGAGGAGCAGCGCGCCGCCGCGTGCACGCGCTACGCCGCGGGGCAGCAGCAGCTCGCCGCGGGCGTCTACCACTCGCCGCAGGGCGTGCTCGTCCGCAACCTCGGCCTGCTGGCGGCGACCGCGCCCGCGGACGCTTCGCCGGTGCTGGCGGGGCTTAACAACAGGCAGGCCGCGCTGCTCGTCGGTTCGGCCACGCACGTGCTGTTCGCGCCGTACCCGCCGGTGCCCTTCTACCACTTCGCGGGGGGCACGTTCGACGCCAACGGCCTGCCTTCGGGTTTGCGGTTCACGCAGGAGCAGTACCTCTACGACTTCTACCAGACGGCCGCGCCCTTCCAGAGCGCGACCGAGCAGTTCGAGACCGACGGCGTGCTCTGCGGCGACAGCTTGCCGTATGACGACAACCTCGCGTCGATTAACATCCCGGTCTACTTCATCGGCGCGGGCGGCGGCTTCGGCGAGTTCGGGCTCGACACGCTCGGACGTTTAGGGAGTTCGGACGTGACTTCGAACGTCGTCAGGCTCTCCGGCCCCGAGGGGCGGCCGGTCGAGTTCGGCCACTCCGACATCTTCCTCGCCGACAACGCGAAGGAGCTTGTCTGGAAGCCGCTCTATGACTGGCTCGCCAGTCACTAAAGGGTAAATTAACCACAGAGACACGGAGGCACAGCTTGATGACTTATTGCATCAAGCTGTGCCTCCGTGTCTCTGTGGTTAATTTACCCTTGCGCGCCGGAGCCGCCCGCGTTCCCTCCGGCCTTGCCGCTGTCGGCGGCGCCGCCCTGCGAAGAGATGTTTGTGCCGCCGGCCGTGCCTTCTAAGCTCGTGCCGGTCTCGCCGCCCGGCTCGTTCTCGCCCGCGTAGGCTCGGTCGGCGTAGGGCGTCGCGCCGCGCTCTTCGCGCAGGTTGCCCTCGCCGATGCCCTGATCTTTGCCCCGTTTCGTCGCTTCAGCCATCCGCTTCCTCCCCCCGGTTCGTCTTTTCTAATCGTGATGTCGCTCGCCGCCGGGCGTGCCGCTCTTCTTGCCGGAGCCTTCGGACTTGTTGCCCGTGCCCTTGCCCTCGCTCTTCGCGCCGGACTCGCCGCGCGAGCTGGTGCCGCCCTTCTGGCGCGTCGCCCCGACGTGCCCGCTGTCGCCCTGATTCCTGCCGCCGCTGTCTGCGCTCATCCTGCTTCAATCCCCCTTGCTGTTCTTGAGAAGTCTAAAGTCTGTGCACGTCCCCGCCGCCGCCCACCTCTATGCGCGTCCCGCAGGCGGGGCAGTTGAACTCCGCGATGTGTGCGGGCGCGTTGACGCGCGCGTTGCAGTTCGGGCAGACCGTCAAGGCCCTCGGCGTGTGCCCGCGGAAGAGCAGCACGCCGACGACTACGACGAGCAGCACGAGCGGGACGGCGAAGACGAGGCCGATCCCGGTCGTCACCCCGAGGATGATGACGGCCAGCAGAAGGATCACGCACAGGACGACCCCGAGAATCTGCCCGAGCCCCGGACTCCAACCCGTGTCAGACCGCCCCGCGGCGCGCGCCTCTCTGGTGAACCTCTCTTCTCGCATTGCGAACCTCCCCATGTTTCCTAAGCGAACATCCGCGCCGCACATCCGTACGCGCCCGACCGCCCCGACCCCGCGCGGGGCTTGAGTTGCTTCAGTTCGTCCGCCTATGACTTTAAGGTGAGCAACGCGGGTGCCAGAGGTGGCCGCTATAGATTCTCAACTTCGCGCGGACAGAAACCGATACTCCGCGTTGTAGTGTGCGGTGCATGACACGACCTATCACTGCGCGGGCGAAGATTCTGGGCGGGGCGACGGGCGAGCTGAAGAAGATGCGGCGCACGATGCGCGAGGTCTTCGGGCTCGAACGCATGCGGCTGGGGCAGGCCGAGGTCATACGCTCGGTCATCTCGGGCCACGACACTTTGGCGGTGATGCCGACGGGCGCGGGGAAGTCTCTCTGCTACCAACTGCCGGCGCTCCACCTGCCGGGGACGACCGTCATCGTCTCGCCGCTCATCTCCCTGATGAAGGATCAGGTGGACAAACTCTCGGAGGCCGGCGTCGAGGCCGCGCAGGTCAACAGCGCGCTCACGGAGGCGGAGCGCCGCGAGGAACTTGAGCGCATCGAGCGCGGCGCGAGCGAACTCGTCTTCACCACTCCCGAGCGCTTCACCGACCCCGCCTTCCTCGAAATCCTTCGGACGAAGGAGCTCGACTTCGTCGTCATCGACGAGGCGCACTGCATCTCCGAATGGGGGCACGACTTCCGCCCGAGCTACCTCGCGCTCGGCGCGGCCGTCCGCACGCTCGGCTCGCCGCCGGTGCTCGCGCTCACCGCGACGGCCACGCCCGAAGTCGTCGAGGACATACGGAAGCAACTCGGCCTCCGCGGGCTGCGCGTCTTCAACACGGGCATCTACCGCGAGAATCTTTATTACGAAGTCCTGCGCGTGACGAACGAGCGCGAGAAGCGCGAGCAGCTCGCGCGCCTGATGCGCGAGACCGAAGGGTCGGGCATCGTCTACTGCGCGACCGTCAAGGCCGTCGAAGCCCTGGCCGAACTCTTCCGCGGCTCGGAGTTCGAGACGCGCACGTACCACGGCAAGCTCTCCGCCTCCGAGCGGCGCGAGCATCAAGACCTCTTCATGGCGGGCCGCCTGAAGGCGGTCTTCGCCACGAACGCCTTCGGGATGGGCATCGACAAGCCGGACATACGCTTCGTCGTCAACTACCAGATGCCCGGCTCGCTCGAAGCCTACTATCAGGAGTCCGGGCGCGCGGGCCGCGACGGCGAGGAGGCGCGCTGCACGCTGCTCTATCAACTCGACGACCGGCGCACGCAGCTCTTCTTCCTCGGCGGGCGCCACCCGAAGGCGGAAGACCTCTGGGCCGTCTGCGACGCGCTGCGCGCCGCGGGGGCCGACGTCAAGCCCGTCACGCTCGCGCCCGTCCAGGAGGCCGCGCCCAACGTCGCGAAGACGAAGGTGCGCGTCGCGCTCTCTCTACTCAAAGAGGCCGGCGTCGTGCGCGAGGCGCGCGGCGTGCGCTTCAAGCTCGCCCGGCCCGACGTGACCCGCGAAGAGGTCGAGCGCGCGGCCGAGGCTGCCGCGGGGCGAGGCGGCGCCGACCGCGAGAAGCTCGAACGCGTCATGCTCTACGGCCAGAGCGCCGAGTGCCGGTGGAAGCTCCTGCACGAATACTTCGGCGAGCCCTTCGGGCGGGAGCGCTGCGGCCACTGCGACAACTGCCTGCACCCGCTCGAAGAGCAACTCGGCCTGACGCGGGACGAAACGGGCGCGCCGGCGAAAGAGGCCGGGCCTGCGCCGAAGAGGAAGGTCGTCGAGTTTAACGAAGGCGACGCGGTGCGCCTCCCGAAGTACGGCCGCGGCCGCGTCGTCTCGCTCGAAGACGACAAGGTCTCGGTCAAGTTCCCCGACGGGGAGACGCGCACCTTCAAACGCGAGTTCGTCAAGAAGGGCTAAACAAGCCGGTCTGAAATCTCACATTCTCGATTGACACGCGGGCGCGCATGGGCAAAATTCGAACGTGATGAAACGCTCGCCCACGCGCATAAGATTTCTGCTGTCGCTCGTCCTGCTGCTGGCGGGGCAGACGGCCGCGCCCGCGCAAGGCCGCCGCGCCACGCGCGCGCAGCTCGAAGCCGCGCGCGCGTACATACGCAAGAGTTGGCGCACGCTCACGCGCTCGAACCGCGATGTCGCGTCGGCCGCCGTAGACCCGAAGTTCAAACCCCGCGACAACAGAGCCCTCCGCTGGCCCGTCTACGTCGCGCGCGACGAGAACCTCGCTGCCGTGCGTCGCGCACTGCGCGCGCAGATGAAGCCGTGGGAGTTCGCAGACATACAGGTGATTGAACTGCCCGAGCTGATGGAGCCCGCCCCCGGGCTGCTCTACCTGCCGCGCCCTTACGTCGTCCCCGGCGGGCGCTTCAACGAGATGTACGGGTGGGACAGCTACTTCATAGAGGTCGGGCTGCTGCGCGACGGCGAGCTCGCGCTCGCGCGCGACATGGTCGAGAACTTCCTCTACGAGGTCGAGCACTACGGCCGCGTGCTCAACGCCAACCGCACCTACTACCTCACGCGCTCGCAGCCGCCCTTCCTCGCGCGGATGATCCTCGGCGTCTACGAGCGCACGCGCGACCGCGCGTGGCTGCGGCGCGCCGCCCGCGCGCTCGACAGGGACGACGCCTACTGGGCCGGCGCGGGCTCGCCGCACGTGACGCGGGCGTCGGGCCTCTCGCGCTACTACGACTCGGGCGAAGGGCCGGCGCGCGAAGTCCTCGCCGACGAGCGCGACGCCGAAGGGCGCACGCACTACGACCGCGTGAAGGAGTTCTTCCGCACGCACGAGGTCACGGACTACGACGTGAGCAAGTTCTACGACCGCGCGCGGGACGAGCTGACGCAAGCCTTCTACAAGGGCGACCGCTCGATGCGCGAGTCGGGCTTCGACCCCTCGAACCGCTTCGGCCCTTTCAGCGCGGACATCACGAGCTACGCGCCCGTCTGCCTCAACTCCCTGCTCTACGTCTACGAAAGGGACGCGGCCCGCATCATGCGCGCGCTCGGCGACCGAAGCATGGCGGGGTTGTGGGAGGAGCGCGCCGAGGCTCGACGCGAGGCCATCAACCGGCTGATGTGGGACGAGCGCGACGGGCTCTACTACGACTACAACTTCGAGAAGGGCGAGCGGAGGCGCTACCCTTTCGTCACGACCTTCTACCCGCTCTGGGCGGGCGTCGCGTCGAAGGCGCAGGCGGCGCGCGTCGTCTCGAACCTGCACCTGTTCGAGCGCGCGGGCGGCCTGCAGACGAGCACGAACCGCTCGGGCAGCCAGTGGGACGCGCCCTACGGCTGGGCGCCGATGCAGTTGATTGCCGTCGAGGGCCTGCGCCGCTACGGCTATGAGAAGGAGGCCGAGCGCGTCTCGGTCAACTTCCTCTCGCTCGTGCTCAAGGAGTTCGTCGAGCACAACACCATCGTCGAGAAGTACGACGTGGAGCGGCGCACGTCCTCTCTGGGCGCGGGGCTGCGCTTCGGCTACGCCTCGAACGAGATCGGCTTCGGCTGGACGAACGCGGCCTTCACGGAGCTGTACGCTAAATTGCCGCCCGCGGCGCGGGCCTCGGTGCTTGAGCCGGGCGGGGCCGGCGTTCCTTAAGAGATGATGAAAGCCAAACGTGGATTCGCGAGCGACAACAACGCCGGTGTGCACCCGCGCGTGTGGGAGGCGCTCAGGTCGGCCGACCGGGGCCACGCCGTGGCCTACGGCGACGACGTGTACACGGAGGAGGCCGTCCGCCTCTTCCGCGAGAGCTTCGGCGAGAGGGCGGAGGTCTTCTTCGTCTTCGGCGGCACGGGCGCGAACGTCTCGGCGCTCGCCTCGGTCGCGCGCCCCTTCCAGGCGGTGGTCTGCGCCGAGACGGCGCACATCAACGTGGACGAGTGCGGCGCGCCCGAGCGCTTCACGGGCTGCAAGCTGATCGACCTGCCGACCCCGGATGGGAAGCTCCGCCCCGAGCAGATAGAGCCTGTGCTCGGCGGACTCGGCGACCAGCACCACGTGCAGCCGCGCGTTATCTCGGTCTCGCAGGCGACCGAGATGGGGACGGTCTACACGAAGGAGGAGTTGCGGCGGCTCGCGGACTTCGCGCACGGGCGGGGCTTGTTGCTGCACGTGGACGGCGCGCGTTTGGCGAACGCGGCGGCGCACCTGGATGTCTCTCTGAGAGAGTTGACGGCCGACGCGGGCGTGGACGTGCTGAGCTTCGGCGGGACGAAGAACGGGATGATGTACGGCGAGGCCGTCGTCTTCTTCGACCACGCTCTGGCCGAAGGGTTCAAGTTCGTGCGGAAGCAGTGCGCGCAGCTCCCTTCGAAGATGCGCTTCGTCGCGGCGCAGTTCACGGCGCTCTTAGGCGAAGACCTCTGGCGCGAGCCGGCGGCGCACGCGAACCGCATGGCGCAGACGTTGGCCGCGGAGCTGCGCGGAATCCCGCAGGCGCGCATCACGCAGGCGGTCGAGTCGAACGCCGTCTTCGTCGTCCTCCCGCCCGAATCAATCCCGCGCGTGCAGGAGCGCTTCTTCTTCTACGTCTGGAACGAGCAGATTTCCGAGGTGCGCTTCATGTGCTCCTTCGACACGACCGAGGAGGACGTGTCGGAGTTGGTGGAAGTGTTGAGGGAGGCGTTGGGGGTGAAGGGATGAAGGGTGAAGGCGGAAGAGAGAGTCTCTCCCTTCCGCCTTCACCCTTCCGAAAGAAAGGGTTTTAGTTTGCGCCTTCTACCACCATCTCAGGCCCGGCCTTGATGCGTGTTTTGACTTTCATGTCTCAGCCTCCTTCAAGGGTTGTGCGAAGCGAGGTTGGCAGCGTGGGATGTTTGTTTTCCTACTGCCTACTGCCTACTCCCTTCACGGCGTCGTGTCGGCGAGGTTCGACTTGTACTTGGTGTTGGTGGCGCGGTCGTTCAGCTCGACGTAGACGTAGCTGGGCGGGACGACGCCCTCCTCCAACGCGAACCAGATGGAGTTGAGGTCGTCGGGCTTCGAGAGGGCGCAGAAGCCGTTGAGGCGCTTGCCCTGCTGGTCGTAGATGTCCACCCAGGTGCGCGCGGACTTCGCGTTCTTCCCGCAGGGCGGGAGGTTGGGCGCGGCGGCGAACATCTCGTTCGGGTAGTCCGTAGAGTTCATGACCCCGAAGCTGTAGCGCACGAAGTTCTTGCCGCCGGCCTGGTAGTACTCGAGGATTTTCAGGTAGAGGACGGGGTTGGGCAGCGCCCGCGGCGCCGAGAGCGTCGAGGCCGCGTGGGCCGCGAGACACGACAGAGCGAGACAGGCCAGGAGCGCCCTGACCACCCACAAGCTGCGGAGCCTCATCTTCGTCAAGTTCCTCCGGGGGCGTCGAGGCTGTTGGAACGGCGCGCATTGAATCACTTTCCGCCGCGCCGCACAAGAGTTTTTACGACGCGCCCTCAGTCCGGGTACTCGTCCGACCCCTGCACCCAGAGGAAAGACTGCACGTCGATCATGTCGCGCGGCCCGAGGGCGCTCTGGTCGCGCCGAATTGTCTCGGCCAACTGAAGGAGGCTCGCGTAGGTCTCCCAGTTGGGGCGGGACTTGTACTCGAAGTCGAAGCCGTACTTCGCGGCGGCCGCGCGCGTGACCGTCGGCTTGAGGAAGATGTGCGTTAAGGGCTGCGCGAGGAAGCCCCAGACCGTGACCATCGGCCAGGTGAGCACGCGCGTCTGCCTGCGCGGGAGCGCGGCCACCGCCTCTACCCAACTGTTGAAGCGCCGCTCAAGACTGCCTCCGCCGTGCAGAAGCTCGTAGAGTCCTTCGGCGAAGGCGCGCGCGCCGGCCTCGGACTTGACGGCGTCGCGCAGCGCCATCTTCTCGAACGAGAAGATCATGCTGTGGCGCGTCCGCTGCTCGACGCGCACGGCGCGGGCCGCGACCTCCGCGAACTCGCCCGCGCGCAGGAGCCGCCGGAACTCCGCGCGCCCGAGCGCCTCCTCCCAACGCTCGTGCGCCTCCCACTTGTAATCGCGCTCCCAGTCGAGGTAAGTCTTGTCCCCGAACCCCCCGGGGAAGTAACGCAAGAACTTCCGCCGGCATGCCTCAGCGCCCTCGCTCTTTCTGCTCATCTGTTCGATTCCCCCTTGTCATTCGTTAATGCTCTTCAGTCCATCGCCGACGCGACCCAGCGCGGGGCGTCGTCGGTCTCCTGCCGCAGCAGGAGGTTCAACTGCGCGGCGTGGTGCTGCACGTGGCGCAGGTTGTAAAGGAGCAGCTCGCACGCGTCCAGCTCGACCCACTCGAAGACGCGCCGCGCGCGCGCCGTCTCGTCGGTCAGTGCCGCGACGACCGCGCGGCACTTCTCCCGGCAGCGGAGGAGGTATGCGAGCAGCTCGTCCTTCGTGTAGACGCGCTCCGGGAGGCGGCCCGCCGGGTCGAGTTCGTCGAGCGTGAACGGCTCGGGCGGCGCGAAGCCTTCGGTCGAGCCGTGGAGGTAGAGGTCGAGGTAGAAGAGCGTGTGGTAGACGACGTACCAGAACTCGGGCCGCCGCCCGCGGTCGCCCCAGAGTTTATCGGGGCACGCGCGCACGGCGTTCTCAAGCATCTCCAGAGCGGCGCCGAACTGTCGCCCGACGGCCCCCTTCCAGACCCCTTCGACCTCTCCTTTCGAAGAAGCCGGAGTCCACCCGCGAGTTTTCAGATGACCCATCTTCGTTTCCGTTAAGCGCGAGACAGACAGACTTCGCTGACGCCGGACGAAAAGATTTGTCAGGGGCGGTGTGGCGGGAAGAGGTCTTCGACGGCCATCCGCCAGCCGGGGACGGCCGGCTCTGCTTCGGCCGTGTCGCCGCGCCGGTAGGCGGTCGGGTGCTCGGGTTCTGCGGCGCGGTAGACCTTCACCACTTCGTCGCTCAAGAGGTCGACGTCCCAGACGACGAGCGTGCCCGCGGCGAAGTAGTCGGCACGCTTCCGCGCCAAAGCCGCCTCCGCCTTCGGGCCGTAGTCGCCCTCGCTCCGCACCTCGGCGGCGAAGACGGGCGCGCCCTCGAAGAACTTCATGCCCGAGGGCGGCCCCGTGTAGAAGGCCGCGTCGGGGCTGAACGTCTCAGGCGCACGCGGAAGCCCTTGTTGTCGCCGACCGCGCGCCCCGCGCCCGTCCGGCGCGAGTACTGGCGCAGCGAGACGAATATCTCGTCGCCCGCGTAACCGGGCTCATCACCTGTGGGCGGCATCCTGACCAGTTTCCCCGCGACGATCTCAGCCTTCCCAGACTCCCGGTACAAGTCCTCGACCGTGGCGGTGACCTTGATGCTCATACCTCTGCTCCTTCGGCCCGATTATATGGCCGGAGTGGTGAGGGAGTCTAAAGGTTTTTCGATTTTGGGATTTTGGTTTGCGGAAACGAACAGTGGGCGGGCGTGTGCGCGGGCGTGTGTGGGCGAAAAGGCTGGAAAAAGTGGCGAGGGCGGAGTGGTACGGGGGTTGTTGAGGGGCGTCGCGAGTGGAAGTGTTTCTGCGGTTGTAGCGAGACCCTATGCGAGATATAAAGCGAATCGATATGGATGTAAAACGCCCCTCGACGGACGTGCCCCGGCCCTCCACGGACGTGCCGCGCCCCGCCACGGATGTAAAGCGCTCCGGTTTCGACGCCCCGCGCTCCACGATGGACGTGAAGCGGCCCCAGCGGAAGAACCGGCGACGCGTGAAGATGGCCGTCTACGCGGCGCTGGCCGTGTGCGCCGTCGGCCTCATCACCTACGGGCTTTCGCGCCTGCCGAAGGCCGCGCCGAGCGTCTCGCGCTCGACCGTCCTCACCGACTCGGTCAAGCGCGGGCAGATGCTCCGCAACGTGCGCGGCCTGGGGACGCTCATCCCCGAGGAGATTCGACAGATCGCGGCCCCCGTCCAGGGGCTCGTCGAGCAGAAGTTCGTCAAGCCCGGCGAGACGGTCGAGCCCGGCACGGTGCTCGTCACCCTCTCCAACCCCACGCTGCAGCAGGCCGCGGTCGACGTCGCCTACCAGATCAAGTCGGCCGAGGCCGACATGAACAACCTCAAGTCGCGCCTGGAGAGCGACCGCATGACGCAGCAGGCGACCATCGCGTCGGTGCAGTCCGACTACCAGCAGGCCAAGATTCAGCTCGACGCCGACGAGGAGCTGGCGAAGGAAGGGCTCGTGGCCCAGCTCACGCTGCGCGTCTCGCGCGTGAAGGTCGAGCAGCTCGCCAACCGCGTCCAGGTCGAGAAGCAGCGCATCGAGCAGAGCAAGTCGCAGGTCGCGGCGCAGCTCGCCGCGCAGCAGGCGCGCATCGAACAGCTCCGCGCGCAGCTCCGGCTCAACCAGGAGCAGGTCGCCTCGCTCCAGGTGCGGGCCGGCACGGCGGGCGTGCTCCAGGAGGTCACGGTCGAGGTCGGCCAGCAGATCACGCCGGGCACGAACATCGCGCGCGTCGCAGACCCGACGAGCCTCAAGGCCGCGCTCCAGATTCCCGAGACGCAGATCAAAGACATCGCGCTCAACCAGCCCGCCGTCATCGACACGCGCGGCGGCGGCACCGTCAACGGGCGCGTCTCGCGCATCGACCCGGCCGCGCGCAACGGCACCTTCACCGTGGACGTGAGGCTCGAAGGGCCGATGCCGCAGGGCGCGCGCGTGGACTTGAGCGTGGACGGAACCATCGAACTTGAGAGGCTCGACGACGTACTCTACGTCGGCAGGCCGGCGACGGGCGGCGGCGGCCAGGCGACCGTCTCGCTCTTCAAGGTCACGCCCGACGGGCGCGAGGCCGAGCGCGTGCAGGTCAAGCTCGGCCGCACCTCCGTCAACAACGTCGAAGTCCTGGACGGCCTGCGCCAGGGCGACACGGTCATCCTCTCCGACACCTCGCAGTGGGACGGCGTCGACAGGTTAAGACTCGATTGAAGAAGGCCGTAAGCCGTTAGCCGTAAACCGCGACGGGCGAGAAACGCTTTCCGCCTGTCGCGCTTTACGGTTAACGAGTTCGACGGTTCCCCTACTTGTCACGGTTTACGGTTAACGGTCTACGAAAGGAACAACGACTGATGAGCGCTACAAGCGAACCCTTGGTGAAGCTGGACGGCGTGCGCAAGGTCTTCTACACGGACGAGGTCGAGACGCACGCGCTCTCCGGCATCCACCTCGACATCAAGAAGGGCGAGTACATCTCGATGGCGGGGCCGTCGGGCTGCGGCAAGTCGACGCTCTTATCCATCCTCGGCCTGCTCGATTCGCCGACCGAGGGCGAGTACGTGCTGAACGGGACGCCGGTGGCGAACCTCTCGCTCTCGGAGCGCGCGCGCATCCGCAACCGCGAGATCGGCTTCATCTTCCAGGCGTTCAACCTCATCGGCGACCTCAACGTCTACGAGAACGTCGAGCTGCCACTCACCTACCGCGACATGAGCGCGAAGGAGCGGCGCGAGCGCGTGGAAGAGGCGCTGCTCAAAGTGGGCATGTCGCACCGCATGAAGCACTACCCCTCGCAGCTCTCGGGCGGTCAGCAGCAGCGCGTGGCCGTCGCCCGGGCGGTGGCCGGCAACCCGTCGATCCTGCTCGCGGACGAGCCTACGGGCAACCTCGACTCCACCAACGGCGAGGCGGTGATGAACCTCCTGCGCGAGCTGCACGCGGGCGGCGCCACCATCTGCATGGTCACGCACGACCCGCGCTACGCCAAGTACGCCGACCGCACCTTCCACCTCTTCGACGGCCAGGTCGTCGAGGAGACTCACGAGGCGAAGGCCGAGGAGGAGCTGGAAGAGAGCGGGTTCAAGCTTTAGAGCGTTCGGCGTTCAGCATTCAGCCAATCCGTTAGCCGTCAGAGTTCGGCACTCAGCCTCCGGACGCGCGGAGGTAAGCCGCGGCATTGTCAAATTCCCCCCTCGCGTGACCGCGTTCGGCTGACCGCTGAAAGCCGAACGCTGAACGCTACACCGGAGGTGTTATGAGAACCCTTTGGAAGGACGTGCAGTACGCGGCGCGCGTGCTGTTGAAGAGCCCGGGGTTCACGGCCGTCGCCGTCATCGCGCTCGCCCTGGGCGTGGGCGCCAACACGGCCATCTTCTCGGTCGTCAACGCGGTGCTCCTCAAGCCGCTCAACTACAAAGACCCCGGGCAGCTCGTCCTCATCAACCACAACTACCCGAAGATAGACCTCAAGGCGGCGGTCTCGGCCGCCGGCTACGGCTACTACCGCGACAACGCGAAGTCCTTCTCGAACATCGCGGCCGGCACGGGCTGGGCCGTCAACCTCACGGGCGAGGGCGAGCCCGAGCGGCTGCAGGGCATCGCCGTCACGCCGAACATGTTCCAGACGCTCGGCGTGGAGGCGGCGCAGGGGCGCACCTTCACGCCCGAGGAGGGGCAGGCCGGCGCTAACAAGTCGGTCGTCCTCAGCGACGCCTTCTGGCGGCGCCGCTTCGGCGGCGTGGCGGTCGTCGGCAAGAGCGTCATGCTCAACGGCGAGCCCTACACGGTCGTCGGCGTCATGCCGCCCGGCTTCCAGTTCGGGCGCGAGTGGACGGGGCAGGCGTCCGACATCTACGGGCCGCTCACCTTCACGCCGCAGCAGCTCGACCCGAACACGGGCCTGACGAGCGAGAACCTCGGCGTCGTCGCGCGGCTCAGGCCGGGCGTGAAGGCGGAGCAGGCGCAGGCCGAGCTGGACTCCATCGCCGCCGACCTCCGCCGCCAGTACATGCCCGGCGCGGACGAGAGCAACTGGGGCCTCCTGCTCACGCGCTTCGACGAGTTCGTCGTCGGCCAGATCCGCACGGCGCTGCTCGTCCTGCTCGGCGCGGTCGCCTTCGTGCTGCTGATCGCCTGCGCCAACGTCGCCAACCTGATGCTGGCGCGCGCCGCCGTCCGCCAGAGGGAGATCGCCGTGCGCACGGCCCTGGGCGCGAGCCGCTGGCGCCTCGTCCGGCAGTTGTTGACCGAGAGCGTGCTGCTCAGCGTCGCGGGCGGCGCCGTCGGGCTGCTGCTGGCGATGTGGGGCGTCGACCTCCTGCTGAGGCTCAACGAGAACCAGATCCCGCGCGCGGCCGAGATCGGGCTCGACTCGAACGTGCTGCTCTTCACCCTCGGCGTCTCGGTGCTGACGGGAATAGTCTTCGGCCTCGCGCCCGCGTTCCAGACCTCGGGCGTGAACCTGCACGACACGCTCAAGGAGGGCGGGCGCAGCGGCCGCGTGGGCGTCCGCCGCGGGGTACGCAACGCGCTCGTCGTCGCCGAGATGGCCTTCGCCGTCATCCTCCTCGTCGGCGCGGGCCTCCTCATCCGCAGCTTCATGCGCCTGCAGCAGGTGAACCCGGGCTTCCAGCCGCGGGGCGTGCTGGCGATGCTCGTCTCGCTCCCGCCGAACCAGTACGGCGACCAGGCGCGGCGCGCGGCCTTCGACCGGCAACTGCTCGAACAGTTGCGCGCGCTGCCCGGCGTCAAGGGCGCGGCGACGAACACGTCGCTCCCGATGAGCGGCTGGAACCAGTCGGGCAGCTTCCGCATCGAGGGGCGCACCGTCGCGGCCAACGAGAGCTCGCCGCACGGAGCGCGCTGGATGCCCTCGGAAGACTACTTCCAGACGATGGGCATCTCGCTCATCAAGGGGCGCTACTTCGACGCGCGCGACACGGCCGAGGCGCCCGGCGTCGCCATCATCGACGAGACGCTGGCGCGCAAGTACTGGCCGGACGAAGACCCTTTGGGTAAGCGCATCACATTCGAGGGCGGGCCGCAGCAGCCGCGCTGGCGCGAGGTGGTCGGCGTCGTCGCGCACGTGCGCAACGAGGGGCTCGAGGGCGAGTCGCGCGGGCAGTACTACGTGCCCTACGCGCAGCGCGCCAACAACACCGACATCTTCGTCGTCGTCCGCACGGACGGCGACCCGGCGCAGCTCGCGCCCGCCGTGCGCGGCCGCATCGCCTCGGTCGACCCCGACCTGCCCGTCTACAAGGTGACGACGATGGAGAAGATGGTCTCCGACTCGCTCGCGCAGCGGCGCTTCTCGATGACGCTCTTCGGCGTCTTCGCGGCCCTCGCGCTGGCGCTCGCCGTCGTCGGGCTCTACGGCGTGATGTCTTACGCCGTGGCGCAGAGGACGCACGAGATCGGGCTGCGGATGGCCCTGGGCGCGCAAGGAAGAGACGTGCTGCGGATGGTCGTGGGGCAGGGGATGGGACTCGTCGCCGTCGGGCTCGCGCTGGGGCTCGCGGGCGCCTTCGTGCTCACGCGCCTGATGGCGAGTCTGCTCTACGACGTCTCGGCCGCAGACCCTCTGACCTACGCCGGCATCGCCGTGCTGCTGGCCGCCGTCGCCTTCCTCGCCTCTTACCTGCCTGCGCGCAGGGCGACGAAGGTCGACCCGATGGTCGCTCTTCGGTATGAATAAGGCCGGCTGTCGCTGGGAGCGCGGGCATCCCTGCCCGCATGAGCGCGAGAGCGCGAAAGCTGAGAGACGTTATGTCTCGACGTTGAGGTAAAGAGCACGACAGTCAGCGCGCTTGCGCGCGCTAGCGGGCAGGGATGCCCGCGCTCCCAGCGAGGAGAAGCGATGAGAACACTGCTTCAGGACATGCGGTACGCGGCCCGGACTCTCTCGAAGAGCCCGGGCTTCACGGCGGTCGCCGTCGTGGCGCTGGCCTTGGGGATCGGCGCCAACACGGCCATCTTCTCGGTCGTGAAGGCGGTGCTCTTAAGCCCCCTGCCTTACCCCGAGCCGGAGCGGCTCGTCTGGGTGCGCGAGATTAACCCGGGCTCGGACATCCTGGACGAGCCGGCCTCGATGCCCAACTACAACGACTGGCGCACGCAGACGCAGAGCTTCGAAGGCGTCGCCGCCTTCGGCTACGCGGGCGGCACCATCACCGAGGGCGACCGCGAGCCGGAGCGCGTCTCGGGGATGTCCACCTCGGCCAACTTCTTCGACGTGGTCGGCGTGAGGCCCGCGCTGGGGCGCGGCTTCCTGCCCGAAGAGGAGGCGGCCGGCAAGAACCGCGTCGTCGTCATCAGCCACGCCCTCTGGCAGCGCCGCTATAACTCCGACCCCGCAGTCCTCGGCCGGCAGATAACCATCACCGGCAACGTGCACACCATCGTCGGCGTCGCGCCCAAAGAGTTCAAGACGCCCGTGCCCGGCCCCAAGGCCCCAGACCTCTGGTTCCCCATCGCCTTCAGGTTCGACGACTCCATCCGCCGCAGCGACTTCCTCAACGTCTTCGCACGCCTGAAGCCGGGCGCGACGGTCGAGCAGGGGCGCGCCGAACTAGAAGCCGTCGCCGCGCGGCTCGCGGAGCAGTACCCTTCGACGAACGCCGGCTGGTCGGTGAAGGTCGAGCCCTTGCACGAGCGCGTCGTCGGCAACGTGCGGCAGGCCCTCTGGGTCTTGATGGGAATGGTCGGGCTGCTCCTGCTCATCGCGTGCGCCAACGTCGCGAACCTGCTCCTGGCGCGGGCGGCGGCGCGGCGGCAGGAGATCGCGGTGCGCACGGCGCTCGGCGCGGGGCGCTGGCGCGTGGTGCGTCAACTGTTGACCGAGAGCGTGCTGCTCTCGCTCGCGGGCGGCGCGCTCGGCCTCGTGCTCGCGGCGTGGGGCGTCGAGCTGTTGGTGGCTTTGAGTCCCGGCAACCTTCCCCGCCTCGAAGAGGTCGGACTCGACGCGCGCGTGCTCGCCTTCACGCTCGGCGTGTCGACGCTGACGGGCGTGGTCTTCGGATTACTTCCCGCGCTCAGCGCTTCGAAGGCGGACGTGGCCGTCTCGCTCAAGGAGGGCGGCGCGCGGGGCTCGACCGCGGGCGCGGGCGCGCGCCGCCTGCGCTCTTCGCTCGTCGTCGCCGAGATAGCCATCACGGCCGTGCTGCTCGCGGGCGCGGGGCTGATGGTGCGCAGCTTCGCCGCGGTGCAGTCGGTCGACCCGGGCTTCCGCCCCGACCGCGTCCTCACCTTCGACTTCGCGCTCCCGATGACGACCTACAAGGAGGCCGCGCAGCGGGCGGCCTTCTACGAGCGGCTCACGGCGCGCGCCGCCTCCGTGCCCGGCGTCGAGCACGCGGCCGTCGCGGCCTCGCTGCCCTTGACCGACGAGAAGAACATCTCGGCCTTCGTCGTCGAGGGTCGCCCGCCGCTCCCGCCCGAGAAGGTGCAGGACGCGGAGGTCTGCGCGGTCAGCCCCGGCTACTTCGACGTGATGAACATCCCGCTCGTGCGCGGCGAGCCGCTCACGGAGCGGCACACGGCGGGCGTGCCCACCGCGGTCGTCATCAACGAGACGATGGCCCGCCGCTACTTCGCGGGCGAGGAGCCGCTCGGCAAGCGGCTCAACATCGGCGACCCGACGAACCCCTGGTGGACGATTGTCGGCGTCGTGCGCGACGCGAGGACGGACAGCCTCGACAAGGAGCCTTACCCGCAGATGTACGTGCCGGAGGCGCAGTTCCCGCAGCGCGCGGGGACGTTCCTCGTGCGGACGAAGGGCGACCCGGCCGCGGTCGTGCCCGCGCTCAGGCGCGAGGTGGCCTCGGTGGACAAGGACATCCCGCTCTACAACCTCCGGACGATGGAGCAGGTGCTCTCCGACTCGCTCTCGCGCCGGCGCTTCCAGATGGTGCTCGTCGCGGCCTTCGCGGGCGTCGGACTTTTGCTCGCGGCCGTCGGCATCTACGGCGTCATCTCCTACACGGTGGCGCAGCGCAGCCACGAGATAGGGGTGCGGATGGCCCTGGGCGCGCGCACCGGGAACATACTCAGGCTCGTCGTCGGACAGGGGCTCTGGCTCGCGCTGGCGGGCGTCGGGCTGGGACTCGTGGGCGCGTTCGCGCTGACGCGAGTCCTGACGAGCCTGCTCTACGGCGTCACGGCCACAGACCCTTTGACCTTCGCCTGCGTCTCGCTCGGGCTGCTCGGCGTGGCGCTCCTCGCCTGCCTCCTCCCCGCCAGACGCGCGACGAAGGTCGACCCGATGATTGCCTTGAGATACGAGTGAGGGTGCTGGGTGCTGGGGAGAAATCGGATTTTAACCAGCACCCAGCACCCGGCACCCAACACCTGCGAACGGAGTGAGCTACATGCTTCGAGATTTAAGCTACGCGGCGCGGATGCTTTGGAAGAACCCGGGCTTTACGGCCGTGGCGGTGTTGGCCGTGGCTTTGGGCGTGGGCGCGAACACGACCATCTTCTCGGTCGTGAACGCCCTGCTGCTGCGGCCGTTCGCGTACGAGACGACCGACCGCGCCGTGATGGTCTGGGAGCGCGAGGTCGGCCGCACCAACCAGCACAACTCCGTCTCGCCCGGCAACTACTTCGACTGGCGCGAACAGACCAAAGTCTTCGAGGAGCTGGCCGCCTACAACAACCAGTACTTCAGCATCAACGAAGGCGACCAGCCCGAGCGCGTCTCCGGCGCGCGCGTCACGCCCTCGCTCTTCCGCGTCCTCGCCGCCCGCGCCGAGCGCGGCCGCACCTTCACCGAAGAGGAGGGGAAGGACGGCGCCGACCCCGTCATCCTCATCAGCCGGAGGCTCTGGCGCGATCGCTTCGGCGCCGACCCCGACATCGTCGGCCGCAGCGTCCGCATCGACAACCGACCGCGCACCGTCGTCGGCGTCATGTCCGACGACTTCGACTTTCCCCTGAACGCCTGCCAGGTCTGGGCGCCGCTGGCCTTCGACGCCGAGGACGCGCAGAACCGCGGCAACCACTACATGCAAGTCCTCGGCCTCCTCAAGCCCGGCGTCACCGTCAAGCAGGCCGACGCCGAGGTGCAGGCGGTGGCCGAGCGCCAGCGACAGCTCTACCCGGACACGAACGGCGGGCGCACGGCCTTCGCCGAGTCGCTCACCGACTCCTTCACGCGCGGCCCGAAGCCCTACCTCATCGTGCTGCTCGGCGCGGTCGGCTTCGTGCTGCTCATCGCGTGCGCCAACGTCGCGAACCTCCTGCTCGTGCGCGCCTCCTCGCGCCAGCGCGAGCTGGCCGTCCGCGCCGCGCTCGGCGCGTCGCGCTGGCGCCTCGTCCGGCAGCTCCTGACCGAGAGCGTGCTGCTCGCGCTCATCGGCGGGGGCGTCGGCCTGCTCGCCTCGGTGTGGGGACTCGACCTCATGTCGAAGGGGATGCCGCCGACCTTCACCAAGTTCATCCCCGGCTGGAAGCACATGGTCATCGACTCGCGCGTGCTGCTCTTCACGCTCTGCGCGTCCCTGCTCACGGGCGTCGCCTTCGGCATCGTGCCGGCGCTCCAGGCGACGCGCACGAACCTGAACGAGTCCCTGAAGGAGGGCGGGCAGAAGGGCGCGGCCGGCGGCATCCGGCGCAACCGCATGCGGAGCCTTCTGGTCGTGGCCGAGGTGGCGCTCTCGCTCGTGCTGCTCGGCGGCGCGGGCGTGATGGTGCGCGCGCTCATCGAGATGACGCACTCCGACCTGGGGCTGAGGCCCGAGGGCGTGCTGACGATGCAGATGGCCCTGCCGCGCGAGGGCTACGAGGCGGAGCCGCAGCAGATCGCCTTCTACGAGCAGCTCACCTCGCGCGTCGCCGCCATCCCGGGCGTGCGCTCGGCCGCCGTCATCAACTTCCTCCCCATGAGCCGCGAGGGCACGTCCAGCTCCTTCTTCCGCATCGAGGGGCAGCCCGACCCGCCCAAGGGCCGCCAGCCTTACGCCAACTACCTCATCGTCTCGCCCGGCTACTTCCAGACGGCGGGCGTCGCGATTAAACGCGGCCGGGGCTTCACGCCGGCCGACGACGAGCGCGCGCAGCGCGTCTGCGTCGTCAACGAGGCGCTCGCGCGCAACAAGTTCCCCGGCGGTGACGCCGTCGGCCATCACCTCATCTTCTCGGACAAGGACGGGCCGATTGAGATCGTCGGCATCGCGGCCGACGTGAAGAACGAAGACCTCGACGAGCAGGCCGAGTGGGAGGTCTACCAGCCGCTGCGGCAGGAGCCCTGGCGGACGATGGCGCTCGTCGTGCGCGGCGACGGCGCAGACCCCGCGTCGCTCGCCCCGGCCTTGCGCGCGGAGGTGCGGGCGCTCGACCCGCAGCTCCCGGTCTTCAACGTCCGTACGCTGCCCGAGATCGTGGACGAGGCCGTCTCGCCGAAGCGCCTGGCGACCTTGATGCTGAGCTTCTTCGCGGGGGGCGCGCTGCTGCTCGCGGCCGTCGGACTCTACTCGGTGATGTCCTACACGGTGGCGCAGAGGACGCACGAAATCGGCATCCGCATGGCGCTCGGCGCGCAGCGCGGCGACGTGCTGCGGCTCGTGCTCGGGCAGGGCGCGGTGCTGGCGGTCGTCGGGCTCGTGCTGGGTCTGGCCGGGGCCTTCGCCCTGACCCGTGTGATGTCGTCCATCCTCTACGGGGTGGCGGCCACAGACCCCTTCGTCCTCTGCGGCGTCGCGCTCGTCCTGGCCTTCGCCGCGCTCCTCGCCTGCTACCTCCCCGCGCGCAGGGCGACAAAGGTCGATCCGATGATTGCCCTTCGGTACGAATAAGGCTGGCTAAAGCTGGGAGCGCGGGCATCCCTGCCCGCCTGAGCGCGTCAGCGCGAAAGCTGGGAGACTTGATGTCTCAAGGTTGAGTTAAGAAGGAAGACGGTCAGCGCGCTTGCGCACGCTAGCGGGCAGGGATGCCCGCGCTCCCAGCGAGGAGGGGCGATGAGAACATTGTGGCAGGACGTTCGGTACGGGGCGCGGGCGATGCGCGCGAACCCGGGGTTCACGCTGGTCGCCGTGGTGGCGCTGGCGCTCGGGGTGGGGGCGAACACGGCCATCTTCTCGGTCGTCAACGCCGTGCTGCTCAGGCCGCTTCAATACCCGAACGCGGGGCGCGTCGTCGCCATACAGGAGCTGAACCGGGAGGGGCGGCGCGTCCAGGTCACGCCCGCGAACTTCCTCGACTGGCGCGAGCAGGCGAGCGTCTTCGACCGCATGGCCGCCATCTACGCGCGCACGGCGAACCTCTCCGTCGGCGAAGAGGCCGAGCGCGTCGACCTCGCCATGACCTCGGTCGGCTTCTTCGACGTGTTCGGCGTGCGCCCCCGCGCCGGCCGCTTCTTCCTGCCCGAAGAGGAGAAGGCCGGGCACGCGCCCGTCGTCGTCCTCAGTCACGCGCTCTGGCAGCGCCGCTTCGGCGCAGACCCTTCGGCCGTAGGCAAGAGCGTCACGCTCGACGGCCAAACTTACGAGGTCGTCGGCGTCGCGCCCGAAGGCTTCGCCTACCCCGGCCGCACCGAAGCGTGGGTGCCGCCCTTCGCGCGCGTGCCCACCACCGACCCCCGGCAGGACGTGGCGCGCGCGCGCGGCTTCGGCTTCCTCAGCGCCGTCGCGCTGCTCAGGCAGGGCGAGACTCTGGAGCACGCGCGTGCGGAGATGGAGACCATCACCGCGCGGCTGCGGCGGCAGTACCCCGAGACTAACAACAACCGCTTCAACCGCGTCGTCACGCTGCACGAACACCTCGTCGGCGAGAGCGGCCGCGCGCTCCTGCTCCTGCTCGGGGCGGTCGCGCTCGTGCTGCTCATCGCGTGCGCGAACGTCGCGAACCTGCTTTTGGCGCGCGCCGCGGGTCGGCAGAAGGAGATGGCCGTCCGCGTGGCGCTCGGCGCGACGCGCCTGAGGCTCGCGAGACAACTGCTGGTCGAGAGTCTCCTGCTCGCGCTCGCGGGCGGCGCGGCCGGACTCCTGCTCGGCTGGTGGGGCCTGGACATCTTGAAGGGACTGCTGCCGGCGGAGTTCCCGCGCCTCGCGGACATCGCCGTCGACCCGCGCGTGCTCTGCTTCACGCTGCTCGTCTCCTGCGCGACGGGATTGCTCTTCGGCCTCGCGCCCGCTCTGCAGTTCACGCGGCCGGACGTGCAGGGCGCGCTCAAGGAGAGCGCGCGCGGCTCGACCGGCGGCGCGCGCGGCGGTCGCCTGCGCGACGCGCTCATCGTCTCCGAGGTCGCGCTCTCGTTAGTGCTGCTCGTCGGCGCCGGGCTCCTCTTCCGCAGCTTCCTCGCGCTGAGCGCGGTCGAGCTGGGCTTCCGCCCGCAGCACATCCTCACCTTCAGCCTCACGCCCTCGGGCGAGCGCTTCCAGACCGACGCGCAGTACGCGAGCTTCTACCGCGACGTGGCCGAGCGCGTCTCGGCGCTGCCCGGCGTCGAGGCCGTCGGCGTCATCAACACGCTGCCGCTCTCGAAGGGGCCGACCGCCGGCATACAGATCGAAGGGCGCCCGCAGGTCAGGCGCGACCAGCAGCCCTCGGTCAACTACCGCAGCGTCGGCGCAGACTACTTCCGCGCCGCGGGGATAGCGGTTCTTAAAGGCCGCGCCCCCGGCGCGCGCGACACGCTGGACGCGCCGCTCGTCGTCGCCGTCAACCAGACGCTCGCGCGCCGCGACTTCCCCGGAGAGGAGGCCGTCGGCAAGCGCATCAGCTACGGCATCGGGCCGGACGGCCGGCCCAACTGGAAGGAGATCGTCGGCGTCGTCGCAGACGTGCGCAGCGAGGAGCCGGGCCGCGAGCCCGCGGCCGAGATATACGCCTCCTACCTGCAAGACCCCTTCGCGGGGATGTCCTACGTCGTGCGCTCCTCGGTCGAGCCGGAGAGCCTCGCGCCCGCCGTGCGCGAGGCCGTGCGCGCGGTGGACAAGGCGCAGCCGGTCGCCGACGTGAGGACGATGGAGCAGTTGGTCGGCGAGTCGTTCGCGCAGCCGCGCTTCAACTCACTCCTGCTCGGGCTGTTCGCGGGCATGGCGTTGTTGCTCGCGGCGGCGGGCATCTACGGCGTGATGTCCTACGCCGTCACGCAGCGCACGCACGAGATCGGCATCCGCGTCGCGCTCGGCGCGCGGAGCGCGGACGTGCTGCGGCTGGTCGTCGGGCGCGGGATGTCTCTGGCGCTGGCGGGCGTGGGCGTCGGCCTCCTCGCGGCGCTCGCGCTCACGCGGCTCATGGCGGGCCTGCTCTACGGCGTCTCGGCCGCAGACCCTCTGACCTTCGCGGGCGTCGCGCTCCTGCTCGCGGGCGTCGCGCTCCTCGCCTCCTACGTCCCCGCGCGCAGGGCGACGAAGGTCGATCCGATGATAGCTCTCAGATACGAGTGATGAGTGATAAGTGATAAGAAGAAGACAGCGGGCCTTGTCTTCTCTTATCACTCATCACTTATCACTCATCACCTGCGAACGGAGTGAGCAAGATGAGAACGCTGCTGCAAGACATCCGCTACGGGCTGCGCGTGTTGTCGAAGAGTCCGGGCTTCACGCTGGTGGCGGTGTTGACGCTCGCGTTGGGCGTGGGGGCGAACACGGCCATCTTCCAGTTGCTGGACGCCGTGCGTTTGCGCTCGCTGCCCGTCAAAGACCCGCGGGGCCTGGTCGGCGTCCAACTCGCGGACTTGTCGAAGGCGCGCGGGAGCTTCAACAGCGACTACCCCATCGTCACCGGCCCCATCTGGGAGCAGGTGCGCGAACGGCAGGAGGCTTTCGACGGCGTCTTCGCGTGGGGCCAGGACACGCTCAACCTCTCGCGCGGCGGCGAGGCGCGCCTGGCGCGCGCCGCGTGGGTGAGCGGCGACTTCTTCAAAGTGCTCGGCGTCGGCGCGGAGCGCGGCCGCGTGCTCACGCCCGAAGACGACCGGAAGGGCTGCGGCTCGCCGGTCGCGGTCGTCAGCCACGCCTTCTGGCAGCGCGAGTTCGGCGGCGACCCCTCGGCCGTCGGCCGCACCTTGAATCTCGAAGGCCGCCCCTTCGAAGTCGTCGGCGTCACGCCCGCGAGCTTCTACGGTCTGGAGGTCGGCCACTCCTTCGACGTGGCCGTCCCGCTCTGCGCGGAGCCGCTGCTCGGCGGCGAGAACAGCCTGCTCAACTCGGGCACTTCGTGGTGGCTCACGGTCGTCGGCCGCCTCAAGCCCGGCTGGACGGAGGAGCGCGCGGCCGCGCACCTCGCCTCCATCTCGCGAGGCGTCTTCGAGTCGTCGCTCCCCGCGAACTACCCGCCCGACAGCGCCCAGGCCTACCGCGAGTTCAAGCTCACGACCTTCCCGGCCGCTTCGGGCGTCTCCGACCTGCGCGAGAATTACGAGAACCCGCTCTGGCTCCTGCTCGCGGTCGCGGGCACGGTGCTGCTCATCGCGTGCGCCAACCTCGCCAACCTCCTCCTGGCGCGCGCCACGACGCGCGAGCGCGAATTGGCGACACGCCTCGCGCTCGGCGCGTCGCGCTGGCGCCTCGTCCGGCAGCTCCTGACCGAGAGCATGATGCTCGCGGCGGCCGGCGCCGCGCTCGGCGCTCTGCTCGCGCAGTACCTGAGCGAGGTGCTCGTCTCGCTTTTGAGCAGGGAGCAGAACCCGCTCTACGTCAGCCTGCAGACGGACTGGCGCGTGCTCGCCTTCGGCGCGGGCGCGGCCGTGCTGACGTGCGCGCTCTTCGGGCTGGCGCCCGCCTTGCGCGCGACGCGCGTGGCGCCCGGCGCGGCGATGAAGGCCGCCGGGCGCGGCCTGACCGCGAGCCGCGAGCGCTTCGGCCTGCGGCGCGCGCTCGTCATCTCGCAGGTCGCACTGTCGCTCGTGCTCGTGGCCGGCGCGCTGCTCTTCTCGCGCAGCCTCTCGCAGCTGGCGACGCAGAACACGGGGCTGCGGCGCGAAGGCGTCCTCGTGACGTTCGTCAGCATGTCGCGCCTGAAGCTCCCGGTCGAGCGCCGGCTGGAGTTCAAGCGCGGCCTGCTCGAACGCATCCGCGCCGTGCCCGGCGTCGAGTCGGCTTCGGACGCGAACATCCTCCCCCTGACCGGCAGCGGCTGGAACAACGAGGTCTGGATTGACGGCACAGACCCCGCGGGCAAGCAGAGCACGAACTTCAGCCGCGTGAGCGCCGACTACTTCAAGACGCTCGGCATCCCCCTGCTCGCGGGGCGCGACTTCAACGCGGGCGACGCGCCGAACGCGCCGAAGGTCGCCGTCGTCAACGAGAGCTTCGCGCGCGCCCTGACGAAGGGCGCGAACCCCGTGGGCCAGAGGTTCCGCGTCGAGCGCACGCCGTCGGAGCCCGAGACCGTCTACGAGATCGTCGGGCTGGTGAAGGACGCGAAGTACCAGGACTTGCGGCAGGAGTTCGCGCCCGTCGCCTTCACCGCCTCCTCGCAGGCCTCGAAGCCTTCCGAGGGCGGGATGTTCCTCATCCGCTCGAACAATGTTGCGCCCGCCGCGCTCGCCCCTTCCGTCAAGCAGGTCATCGGCGAAGTCTCGCCCGACATAGACATCGTCTTCCGCGTCTACAAGGACGAGGTGGACGCCTCGATGTTGCGCGAGCGCCTGATGGCGACGCTCTCGAGCGCGTTCGGCCTGCTGGCGCTCGTGCTCGCGTGCGTCGGCCTCTACGGCGTGATGAGCTACGGCGTCGCGGGGCGCACGAACGAGATCGGCGTCCGCATGGCGCTCGGCGCGAGCGGACGGGACGTGCTCTGGCTGGTGCTGCGCGAGGCGGCGCTGCTCGTCGGCATCGGCGTCGTCGTGGGCCTGCCCGTATCGTTCCTCGCGGCGCGCCTCGCCTCGGGGCTGCTCTACGGCGTGACGCCGGCCGACCCGGTCTCGGTCTCCCTCGCCGTGCTCCTGCTCTCGGCCGTCGCCGCGCTCGCCTGCTACCTCCCCGCGCGGCGCGCGACGAAGGTCGACCCGATGGTGGCTTTGAGATACGAGTAAGGGGTGCTGGGTGCTGGGTTCTAGGTGCTGGGTAAAGACATGTTGTTTTAACCCAGCACCTAGAACCCAGCACCCAGCACCCGCGAACGGAGTGAGCAATGACTTTACTGCAAGACATTCGTTACGCCGTGCGGCGTCTGTTGAAGAGTCCGGGGTTCGCGGCGGTGGCCGTGGGCGCTCTGGCCCTGGGGATCGGTGCGAACACGGCCATCTTCTCGGTCGTCAACTCGGTGCTCTTGAGGCCGCTGCCTTACCCGCAGCCGGAACAGTTGGTGCAGCTCTGGGAGTCGCGCCCGCGCCAGAACATGCCGCGCGTCGAGATCGCCCCGCACGAGTTCATCGCGTGGGCCGAGCAGTCGCAGTCGTTCCAGCGCCTCGCCGCGATTGACTCGGCCGAGTACAACCTCACGGGGCGCGGCGAGCCGGCGCGCGTCACGGGCGCACTGGTCTCGGCCGGCTACTTCCCCCTGCTCGGCGTGCAGCCCGTGCAGGGGCGCGCCTTCCTCGAAGAAGAAGACCGGCCGGGCGCGAGCGAGGTGGTCGTCCTGAGCCATGAGCTGTGGCAGACGCGCTTCAACTCAGACCCCTCAATCGTCGGCCAGACCCTCAGCCTCGACGGCGTCGCGTGCACCATCGTCGGCGTGCTGCCGCGCGGCTTCCGCCTGCCGCAGGGCGCGGCCCTCGCGCGCCCCATCGCCTTCAGCGCCGAAGACCGCACGCGCCCCGGCAGCCACTTCCTCAACGTCCTCGGGCGGCTCAAGGACGGCGTCGGCGCGCCGCAGGCCGAGGCCGAGATGGCGACCGTCGCCTCGCGCGTGGAGCAGAGTCTGGGCGGGACGAACGTCGGCCACCAGGTCGTGGTCGTGCCGCTGCACGAGCAGGTGGTGGGCGGCGCGCGCACGGCGCTGCTCACGCTGCTCGCCGCGGTCGCGCTCGTGCTGCTCATCGCGTGCGCTAACGTCGCGAACCTGCTCCTGGCGCGCGCGGCCGCTCGGCGCAGGGAGGTCGCGGTGCGCGCGGCGCTGGGCGCTTCGCGCTGGCGCATCGTCAGGCAGTTGCTCGCCGAGAGCCTTCTGCTCGCGGGGCTGGCCGGAGTCTTAGGTTTGTTGCTCGCGGTGTGGGGCGTCGAGCTTCTGGTCAGACTCGACCCCGCGGGCGTGCAGCGCGCGGGCGAGGTCACGCTCGACTGGCGCGTGCTCGCCTTCACGCTCGGGCTCTCCGTGCTGACGGGGATTCTGTTCGGACTCGCGCCCGCGTTGCAGGCTTCGAAGACGGACTTCGTCGAGTCGCTCAAGGAGGGCGGACGTTCGGGGCAGGGACTCGCGCGGAGCCGCCTGCGCTCAGGCTTAGTCGTCGGCGAGGTGGCGCTGACGCTCGTGCTGCTGGTCGGCGCGGGGCTGCTCCTGAAAAGTTTCTCAAGGCTGCTCGCGGTCGACCCCGGCCTCGACGCGCGCAACGTCCTGACGTTGGACGTGGCGCTCCCCTCCGCGAAGTACAACGAGCCGCAGCGCATCACGGCCTTCTACGAACGTCTGGTGCAGGAGGCCGCCGCCGTGCCCGGCGTGCAGGCCGCGGGTGTGGTGAGCGTCCTGCCGCTGGCCGGCGACGACACTTCGAACTTCGTCCAGATAGAGGGGCGCGCGCCGCTGCCGCCCGGTCAGGCCATGCGCGCCGGGCGCCGCAACGTGAGCGCCGACTACTTCCGCACGCTCGGCATCCCCGTCAAGCGCGGCCGCGCGCTCGCGGCGTCGGACGCCGACGGCGCGCAGCCCGTCCTCGTCATCAACGAGTCCCTGGCGCGCTCGTTCTTCCCCGACGAAGACCCCGTCGGCAAGCGAGTGCGCACGGGCGACAAGTCGCCCTGGGTCGAAATCGTCGGCGTGGTCGGCGACGTGCGCCACCGCGGACTCGACGTGGACGCGCGCCCCGAGATGTTCTTCCCGCACACGCAGACGCCTTCGCGGCGGATGACTCTGGTCGTGCGCTCTTCGGGCGACCCCGCGGCGCTGGCCGCGCCCCTGCGCGAGCGCGTGCGCTCCATCGACCGGGATCAGCCGGTCGGCGACGTGAAGACGATGGAGGAGTGGGTCTCCGAGTCGGTCGCCTCGCGCCGCTTCACGGCCGCGCTGCTCGGCGTCTTCGCGGCGGCGGCGGCGGCGCTGGCGGCGCTCGGACTCTACGGCGTGGTCAGTTACTCGGTGGCGCAGAGGACGCACGAGATAGGGCTGCGCGTCGCGCTGGGCGCGCGGCCGCGCGACGTGCTGCGGCTCGTCATCGGGCAGGGGCTGACGCTGACGCTCGTCGGCGCGGCCGTCGGCCTCGCGGCGGCGTTCGCGCTCACGCGCGTCATCTCGGGGCTGCTCTTCAACGTCGGCGCGACCGACCCGAGCATCTTCGTCGCCGTGCCCCTGCTGCTCGTAGTCGTCGCCCTGCTGGCTTGCTATCTGCCGGCGCGCCGCGCGACGAAGGTCGACCCGATGGTGGCGCTGCGCTACGAATGATGAATTAGGAATGATGAATGATGAATGAAAGGCGGCGGGCTTTAAATTCATCATTCATCACTCGTCATTCATCACTTAATGCGAACGGAGTGAGCTTATGACGACTCTACTGCAAGACCTACGTTTCGGGGTGCGGATGCTCTGGAAGCGGCCGGGGTTCACGGCCGTGGTGGTGCTGACGCTGGCGCTGGGGATCGGCGCGAACACGGCCATCTTCTCGGTCGTCAACGGCGTGCTGCTCAGGCCCCTGCCTTACCGGACGGCGGACAGGCTGGTCTTCCTCTCGGAGTGGAGTCAGCAAGTCCCGAACATGTCCGTCTCCTACCCGAACTTCCTCGACTGGCAGGCGCAGACGACGTCGTTCGAGGCGCTGGCGGCGTTCCGCTCGAACGGCTTCGTGTTGACGGGCGCGGGCGAGCCGGAGCGCCTGACGGCGCGCGAAGTCTCGCAACAGTTCTTCCCGGCGCTCGGCGTCGCGCCCGCCCTCGGGCGGGACTTCCTGCCGGAAGAGGACAAGACGGGCGGGGCTAAAACCGTCATCCTCAGCCACGGCCTGTGGCAGCGGCGCTTCGGCGGCGACCCCGGGGTCTTGGGCCGCGGCCTGATGCTCAACAACGAAAGCTACACGGTCGTCGGCATCCTGCCGCAGACGTTCGAGTGGCAGGCGCCCGTCGACATCTTCGTGCCGCTCGGCCTGCGCGCCGACCGGATGCAGGCGCGCGGCAATCACCCCGGCATCTACGTCGTCGGGCTGCTGAAAGGCGGCGTCACAATCGAGCAGGCCCGCGCCGACATGCAGGCCGTCACCGAGCGGCTCGCGCGGGAGTACCGGGAGAACTCGGGCAACGGCTTCACCATCGACACGCTGCAGGGCAGCGCGACGCAGACCATCCGCTCGTCGCTCCTGCTGCTGATGGCGGCGGTCGGCTTCGTGCTTTTGATCGCGTGCGCGAACGTGGCGAACCTCCTGCTCGCGCGCTCGGCGTCGCGCGCCAGGGAGATCGCCATCCGCACCACGCTCGGCGCGGGCCGCCTGCGCATCGCGCGCCAACTCCTGACCGAGAGTCTGCTGCTCGCCATCGCGGGCGGCGCGCTCGGCCTCCTGTTCGCGACGTGGGGCGTCGGGGCGCTCTCCTCGGCCGTCTCGAACAGCGTGCCCGCGGTCGTGATGCAGAACGTCCGGCTCGACGCGCGCGTGCTCGTCTTCACCCTCGGCGCGGCGCTCCTGACGGGCCTGCTCTTCGGCCTCGTCCCGGCGCTCCAGGTCTCGAAGTCTAACGTGAACGAGACGCTGAAGGAGGGCGGGCGCTCGGGGGCCGAGGGCGGCTCGCGCCGGCGCGTGCGCTCCGCGCTCGTCGTCGCGGAGGTCGCGCTCAGCCTGCTGCTGCTCGTCGGCGCGGGCCTCCTCGTCAAGAGCTTTCTGAACCTCAGGCAGGCCGACCTCGGCTTCGACCCCGACCGCGTGCTGACGATGCGGGTCGCGCTCCCCGACGCGCGCTACACGGAGAACGCGCAGATCGAGAACTTCTACCGCTCCCTCTTGCAGCGCGTCGAGGCGCTCCCCGGCGTCGAGTCGGCGGGCGTCACCATCGGCCTCCCGATGAACGGCGGCATCGAGTCCGGGGTCACGGTCGAGGGGCAGGAGGTGCAGGACGCGAAGGACGTGACCATCGCGGTCAACCTCGCCGTCAGCCCCGGCTACTTCAAGGCGATGAAGATCCCGCTCGTCGAGGGGCGCTACTTCACGGACGGCGACCGCGAGGGGACGCCGCGCGTCGCCGTCATCGACGAGATGATGGCCGAGCGCTTCTTCCCGAACGAGTCGCCCCTCGGCAAGCGCATCCGACTCGGCGGCCCGCCCCAGCCGGGCCAGCCTGCGCCGCCGTGGATGGAGATCGTCGGCGTCGTCCGCCACGTCAGGCACTACGGCCCCAACGAGACGGCGCGCGTCGAGCTCTACCGCCCCTACTTCCAGTTGCCGATCCCCGCCGACTCTCCGCTCGCGCAGGGGCAGCCGGTCAACTTCCCGCGGGGCGTGTCGCTCGCCGTCCGCTCGGCCGGCGCCGACCCGGACTCGCTGACGAACCCGGTGCGGGAAGCCGTCCGCTCAATCGACGCCGACCAGCCCGTCTCGTTCGTCCAGACGATGGACACGGTCGTGACGACCAGCGTCTCGTCGCAGAGGTTCGCGACGTGGCTGCTCGGCCTCTTCGCCGCCGCCGCCCTGCTGCTCGCCGCGCTCGGCATCTACGGCGTGATGGCCTACTCGGTCGCGCAGCGCACGCACGAGATCGGGGTGCGGATGGCGCTCGGCGCGGCGCGGGGGAGCGTCTTGCGGATGGTCGTGTGGCAGGCGATGAGGCTGACGCTGGTCGGCATCGGCGTCGGCCTCGGCGGCGCGTTCGCCGTAACCAGGCTGATGTCGTCCCTGCTCTTCGGCGTGACGGCGACCGACCCCGTCACCTACGGCTCCGTCGCCCTGCTCCTCGCGGCGGTCGCGCTGCTCTCGTGCCTGCTCCCGGCGCGGCGCGCCACGAAGGTAGACCCGATGGTCGCACTCCGTTACGAGTGATAAGCGATGAGGACTCTGCTCCAAGACCTGCGGTACGGCGTGAGGGTGTTACGGAAGAGCCGCGGCTTCGCGCTGGTGGCGGTCGTCACCCTTGCGCTCGGCATCGGCGCGAGCACGGCCGCCTTCAGCGTCGTCCACGCCGTCCTGCTGCGGCCTTTGCCTTTCCCGGAGCAGGAGCGCCTCTTCGTCGCCTGGAAGCGCGACGCGGCGACCGACAACCCCTTCGTCGAACTCTCGGTCGCGGACTTCCGAGACTGGCAGGCGCAGAGTAGAAGCTTCGAGTCTCTGGCCGCGATGCCGACGACCGTCTACGGTTACGGCTACGTGCTGACGGGGCGCGGAGAGCCCGTGCAGTTGGAGAGCGCGAAGGTGACGGGCCGCTTCTTTGGCGTCCTCGGCGCGCGCGCGGCTCTGGGGCGCGTCTTCGAAGAGGCGGACGACCGGACGGGCGGCCCTCTGGTCGTCGTCATCAGCGACCGCCTCTGGCGCGAGCGCTTCGGCGCGGACCCGAAGGTCGTCGGCCAGTCGATCAATCTCAACCAGACCTCCTTCAACGTCATCGGCGTGCTGCCGCCCGCCTTCAACTTCCCCGCGGGCGTAGACCTCTGGATTCCTCTGCTCACGACGGCGAACCCGCGCAGCCTTGAGAACCGCGGCGTCGTCTACCTGCAGACCGTCGGGCGTCTGAAAGAGGGCGTGACGCGCGAGCAGGCCGCGGCCGAGCTGGACACGATTGTCTCGCGCCTCGCCGCGCAGTACCCCGAGACGCAGGCCGCGGGACAGCGCGTAGTCTTGACGCCCCTGGCCGACCACCTCTTCGGCGACGCGAAGCCCGCGCTGTGGGCGCTCTTCGCGGCGACGGCCCTGCTGCTCCTGGTCGGCGCGGCGAACATCGCGAACCTGATGCTCGCGCGCGCCACCTCGAGGAGGAGGGAACTGGCCGTGCGCGTGGCGCTCGGCGCGTCGCGCCGGAGGCTCGCCGTGCAAATGCTGGTCGAGAGCCTTCTGCTCGCGCTCGCGGGCGGCGCGGCCGGGCTGCTCCTCGCGTCGTGGCTCATCGAGTTACTGACGGCGCTCGCGCCCGCGGACATCCCGCGCCTCGAAGAGGTCTCCCTGAGCGGCGCGGCCCTGCTGGCGAGCGTCGCCTTCACGCTTCTTACGACCGTCGTCTTCGGACTGCTGCCGGCGCTCTCGGCCTCGCGCTTCAACCTGAGCGAGACGCTCGCCGAGGCCGGCGGCAAGCTCACCAACGCGCGCGCGGGCAGACGCCTGCGCGGCGCCCTTGTCGTCGGCGAGGTGGCTTTGACGCTCGTGCTCGTGGCGGGCGCGACGCTCATCCTGCGCAGCTTCGTCAACCTCAGCGGCGTCCCGCTCGGCTTCGACCCGCGCGGCGTGCTCACGATGCAGTTGCGCCTCTCGGGCGCGCGTTACGGCAAGCCGGAGGCGCGGCGCGAGTTCTTCCGCCAGCTCGTCGAAAGGCTCGAAGCGCGTCCCGGCGTCGCCGCGGCGAGCGGCGTGTTGACGCGCCCGCTCGAAGGCGCCGTCGCGTGGGACAACAAGTTCGCCGCCGAAGGCCAGCCCCTCGAAGAGGCGCGGCGCAACCCCGACGCCAACTTCGAGATCGTCAGCCCGCACTACTTCAAGACCTTCCGCGTCCCGCTCAAGGCCGGGCGCGAGTTCGAAGAGCGCGACCGCGAGAACGTCGAGCCGGCCGTCATCGTGAGCGAGTCTCTGGCCGAACGCTACTTCGGCACGCCCGCGAACGCGGTCGGCAAGCGACTCAAGCTCGAACCTGATAACGAAGAAGAACCCTGGCGCGTCATCGTCGGTGTCGCGGGCGACGTGCGCTACCGCGAGCTGCAGAGCACGCGGCTCGACATCTACGTCCCGCACGCACAAGGGACGCCCTACCTCAACCACTTCGCAGTGCGCTCGACCCTGAGCGCGCCGGACGCGCTCGCGCTCGTGCGGCGCGAGGTCGCGGCGCTCGACCCGGACCTGGCCGTGAGCCGCGTCGTGACGATGGAGGAGCAGGTGGCCCTGCGGCTCGCGCGCCCACGCTTCACGGCGATGCTTTTGAACTGGCTGGCTCTGATGGCGCTCTTGCTCGCGGGCGTCGGCGTCTTCGGCGTGACGGCCTACGCGGTCGCGCAGCGCACGCGCGAGCTGGGTCTGCGCGTCGCGCTCGGCGCGAGGCCGCGCGACATCCTCGCGCTCGTCGTCTGGCAAGGGCTGAAGCTGGCCGCGCTCGGCATCGTGCCGGGGACGCTCGGCGCGCTGCTCTTGACGCGCTGGCTGTCGGGCCTGCTCTACGGCGTCACGGCCACAGACCCTCTGACCTACGCGGGCGTCGCCGGGCTGACGGCCTGCGTCGCACTCCTCGCCTCTCTGATTCCAGCGCGCCGCGCGACGAAGGTCGACCCGATGATCGCCCTTCGATACGAGTAAGCAGGTCAGAACCACCCGCGGTAGCGGGTGGCCCTTCGTGATACGGCACATCCGAATAGCACAGGGCCACCCGCTACCGCGGGTGGTTCTGACCCGATTCCTTAAGAAGGAGGAGTTATGACGACTCTGCTTCAGGACTTGAGGTTCGGAGCCAGGACGCTCTTGAAGCGGCCGGGGTTCGCGTTGGTCGCGGTGTTGACGCTGGCGCTGGGGATCGGCGCGAACACGGCCATCTTCTCGGTCGTCAACGCGGTGCTCTTGAGGCCGATGCCGTTCCGTGAAGCCGACCGCCTGTTCGTCCTCTACGAGACGACGCAGAGCGTGCCGCGCGATTACATCTCGGTGCCGAACCTCGAGGACTACCGCGCGGGCAGCCGCTCGTTCGAGGGCTTCGCCACCTTCGTCCCGCAGAGCGTCAACCTGACGGGCGCGGGCGCGGAGCCGGAGCGCGTCGTCGGCGCCTTCGTCAGTTCGAGCCTCCTCCCCTTGCTCGGCGTCGGGCCGGAGCGGGGCCGGGCCTTCACGGCCGAGGACGACGCGCAGGGCGGCGGGCAGGTCGTCATGCTCGCGCACGAGCTGTGGGTGAGGCGGTTCGGCGCAGACCCTTCCGTCATCGGCAGGTCGCTCAACTTCAACGGCGAGTCGTACACGGTCGTCGGCGTGCTGCCCGAGGGCTTCCGCTACCCGACCATGCCGGTCGACGTGCTGTTGCCCGCGCAGAAGTGGCCCAACTACAAGGTCGCGCGCTCGTTCCACGGCTGCTGGGTCGTCGGCCGCCTGAAGCCAGGCGTCACGCGCGAGACCGCCGAAGGGGAACTGCGCGCCATGGCGAAGCATCTCGAAGAGGCTTACCCCGAAGACAACCGCGGGCGCGGCGTCGAGCTGGTCGGGCTGCAGGAGGACACGGTCGAGGGCGCGCGGACGGCCCTGCTCGTCCTGCTGAGCGCGGTCGGGCTCATCCTCGGCATCGCGTGCGCCAACATCGCGAACCTCCTGCTCGCGCGCGGCGCGGCCCGGCGGCGCGAGGTCGCGCTGCGCTCGGCGCTCGGCGCGAGCCGCGTGCGCCTGCTCAGGCAGTTTTTGACGGAGACGCTGCTGCTCGCGCTCGCGGGCGGCGCGGCGGGGATACTGCTGGCGCAGTGGGGCGTGGACGCGCTGCTCGCGCTCAACCCGGGCGAGCTGCCGACGGCGCAGAAGGTCGGCCTCGACGCGCGCGTGCTCGCCTTCTCCGTGGGCCTTTCGGTTCTGACCGGCCTCGTCTTCGGCATCGTCCCCGCGCTGCAACTGTCGAAGACCGACGTGACGAGCGGTCTCAAGGAGGGCGGGCGCGCGGGCGAAGGCAAAGAGCGCGCGCGCGTGCGCAGCGCGTTCGTCGTCGCGCAGGTGGCTTTGAGCTTGGTGCTGCTCGTCGGCGCGGGCCTGCTGCTGAACAGCTTCTACCGCCTGCTGAAGACGAGTCCCGGCTTCAACCCGCAGAACCTTCTGACGATGGAGTACCGCCTGCCGCGGAACCGCTACGCGAAGGGCGAGCAGCAGTGGGCCTTCCACCGCGAGGTCGTCGAGCGCGTCAGCCATCTTCCCGGCGTCACGTCGGCCGCGGTCGTGCGCGGCCTACCCTTCAGCGGCAACGGCGGCGCGCTCACGTACCTCGTGCCGGGCCGCCCCGCGCCGCCCGCGGGTCAGGAGCAGAAGACTTTAGAGAACGCCATCGACCCGAACTACCTCGCCACGGTCGGCCTGCCGCTCGTACGCGGCCGCAACTTCACGTACGCCGACGGCCCCGACACGCCGCCCGTCCTCCTCGTCAACCGGACGCTCGCGGAGAAGCTCTGGCCGGGCGAAGACCCTCTGGGCAAACAGCTTGAGCTGCCCGACGCGAAGATGACGGCCGAGGTGGTCGGCGTCGTCGGCGACGCCAAGCAGTATGACATCGCCGAGCAGCAGCGCCCGCAAATCTACACGGCCTACGCGCAGAACCCGCACATCTTCGGCACGCTCGTCGTCCGCTCGCGCGTCGAGCCTCTGAGCCTCGCCGAGACGGTGAAGAAGACCGTCTGGTCGGTCGACCCCGAGCAGCCCGTCTGGAAGGTGCGCACCGTCGAGAACCTCATCGAGCAGAACTTCGCCGGCCGCCGCTTCATGCTGACCTTGATGGCCTGCTTCGCGGGGCTGGCGGTGTTGTTAACTGCGCTCGGACTCTACGGCGTCATCAGCTACACGGTCGCGCAGCGCACGCACGAGATCGGCGTCCGCGTCGCGCTCGGAGCGCGGGGGCGCGACGTGCTGCGGCTCGTCCTCGGTCAGGGCATGCGGCTCGTCTTCGTCGGCCTCGGCTTAGGACTCCTGGGCGCCTACGCCGCGACGCGCCTGATGGCGGGGCTGCTCTACGGCGTCACGGCGACAGACCCACTGACCTACGCGGGCGTCGCGCTCCTGCTCGCGCTCGTAGCGTTCTTCGCCTGCTACCTCCCCGCGCGCCGCGCCACGCGCGTCGATCCATTGATAGCACTGCGGTACGAGTAGGCGGGTCAGGAGGAGTTATGACGACGCTGCTGCAAGACGTTCGTTACGGGCTGCGCGTGCTGCGGCAGAGGCCGGGGTTCACGCTGGTGGCGGTGTTGACGCTCGCGCTCGGCATCGGGGCCAACACGGCGGTCTTCAGCCTGGTCAGCGCGGTGCTGGTGCGGCCCTTGAGGTACCGAGAGGCCGAGCGCCTCGTGACGGTTTGGGAGGACGCGACGGCCGCCGGCTTCGCGCACGACGGGCCGTCGGTCGGCACCTACGCCGACTGGCGGGCGCAGAACAAGGTCTTCGAGGACGTGGCCGCCGTCGCCCAGCGCGTCTTCGACCTCACGGGCGCGGGCGGCGAGCCGGAGAAACTCCTCGGCCTCGGAGTCACTTCGAACTTCTTTCCGCTGCTCGGGGCCGAGCCGCAACTCGGGCGCACGCTCCTGCCCGAAGAGGACAGGCCGGGCGCGCCGCACGTCGCGGTCTTGAGTCACGGACTCTGGCAGCGGCGCTTCGGCGGCGAACGTAGCGTCGTCGGGCGCGAAGTCATGCTCGACGGCGAACCCTACACGGTCGTCGGCGTCATGCCCGCCGACTTTCAGTTCGAGTACCCGAACGTCGGCCTGTGGATTCCGGCCGCGTTCACACAGGAGCAGCTCAACGACCACGCCTCGCACTACCTCGACGTGGTCGCGCGCCTGAAGCCGGGCGTGACCGTCGGGCAGGCGGAGGCCGACTTGAACGCAATCGCGCGCCGCATCGCGGAAGCCTACCCGGCCGACGCGGCGGGCCTGAAGGCGGCGCTCGTCCCCCTGCGCGAACACCTCGCGGGCGACGTGCGGCGCCCGCTCCTTCTGCTGCTCGCGGCGGTGGCGTTCGTGCTGCTCATCGCGTGCGCGAACGTCGCGGGCGTCCTGCTGTCGCGCGCGGCGGCGCGGCGGCGCGAGATAGCGGTGCGCGCGGCGCTCGGCGCTTCGCGCCTGCGCATCGTGCGGCAGTTGATGACCGAGAGCGCGCTGCTCTCGGCGGCCGGCGGGACGCTGGGCGCGCTGCTGGCGGTGTGGACGTTCGCGTTCCTCGGGCGGCTCGTCCCCGACGGCCTGAGCGGGATGGCGGAGCCGCGGCTCGACGCAGCCGTGCTCTTCTTCACGCTGTTCGTGTCGCTCCTGGCGAGCGTCGCCTTCGGGCTCGCGCCCGCGCTCCAGGCTTCGAAGACTGACCTGGGCGACGCGCTCAAGCAGGCCGGCGGGCGCGGGGCCGCGGGCGCGGGGCGCGTCTTGCGCGGCGCGTTCGTCGTCGGCGAGGTGGCGCTGGCGTTGGTGCTGCTGGTCGGCGCGGGGCTGGTCGTCCGCACCCTCTACAACCTGCACGAGCAGTACGCGGGGTTGGAGCCGGGGAGCGTGCTGACGCTGCGGACGCAGCTCGCCGAAAACCGTTACCGCGACCCGGCGCGGCGCATGGCCTTCTACGACCGCGTGCTCGAACGCGTGAAGGGTCTGCCCGGCGTGGTCGCCGCGGGGTACACGACCTCCGTCCCGCTCATGCGCAAGGGCGGGGCCAACGGCCTCTCCATCGAGGGCAAAGAGAACGGCCCCGGCTCCAACTGGAACGCCAACCACAGGCAGGTCAGCCCCGACTACTTCCGCGCGCTCGGCGTCACGTTGCGTGAGGGGCGCGGACTCGAAGAGCATGACGACGAAGGCGCCCCGCCGGTCGCCGTCGTCAACGTGACGGCGGCGCGCGCCTTCTGGCCGGGCGAGACGGCCGTGGGCAAGCGCTTCAAGGTCGGGCCGCCCGACTCGCCGCAGCCCTGGCTGACGGTGGTGGGTGTGGTCGAGGACGTGCGCCAGATGGCTTCGGACGAGCCGGTCAAGGCGGAGATGTACGTGCCCATCGGCCAGGCCGGCGTCTACTGGAAGTCGGGCAACCTCTTCTTCGTCCCGCGCGACCTCGTCGTGCGTACGTCGGTCGAACCCAAGTCGCTCGCGCCCGCCGTGCGCGAGGTGGTGAGGGAGATCGACCCGTACCAGCCCGTCTCCGCCGTCCGCACGCTCGAAGAGGTTTTGATGCTCGACACGGGGCAGCGGCGCGTGGGCGTGATCCTGCTGGCGGCGTTCGCGGGGCTGGCGCTGCTCTTGGCGGCGCTCGGCATCTACGGCGTGCTGGCCTTCTTCGTCGTGCAGCACACGCCCGAGATCGGCGTGCGGATGGCGCTGGGCGCGAGACCCGCGGACATGCTGCGGATGGTCGTCGGGCGCGGGATGAGGCTCGCGCTCGCGGGCGTCGGCCTCGGCCTTGCGGCGGCGTTCGCGCTGACGCGCCTGATCGAGAGCCAGCTCTTCGGCGTCTCGGCGACCGACCCGCTCACCTTCGCCGGCCTCGCGCTGCTGCTCGCCGCCGTCGCGCTCCTGGCATGTCTCGTCCCCGCGCGCCGCGCGACGAAGGTCGACCCGATGGTTGCTTTGCGATACGAGTAAGCGGGTCGGAACCGCCCGCCACCGCGGGTGGTTCTGACCCGGCTGCGTGGAAGAGGAGTGATAACGATGCTGCTTCAAGACTTGCGGTTCGCCTACCGGGTGCTCTGGAAGAGTCCGGGGTTCACGGCGGTCGTCGTGCTGACACTGGCTTTAGGCATCGGCGCGAACACGGCTATCTTCTCGGTCGTCAACGCGGTGCTCCTCAAGTCGCTGCCGTACCGCAACGCCGAGCGCCTGGTCTGGGTGGCCGGCAACGTCCGCGGCGGGACTAACCGCGCGAGCGTCTCGCCGCCCGACTATCTGGACTACCGCGCGCAGAACACGGTCTTCGAGGAGTTCGCCGCCTCGACCTCCGTGCCGTACCCGGTCAACCTCACGGGCGCGGGCGAGCCGGAGCGTCTGACCGGCTCGCTCGTGACGGCCAACTACTTCCGCGCCTTCGGCGTGGAGCCCGCGCTCGGGCGCGTCTTCGGGGCCGACGAGGAGCGCGCTGGCCCCGCGCCCGTCGCCGTCCTCAGCGACGGACTCTGGAAGCGGCGCTTCGGCGGCGACCCGTCGGTCGTCGGGAAGACTTTGACGCTCGACGGGAAGGGCGTGACGGTCGTCGGCGTCGCGCCGCCGGAGTTCCAGTACCCGGCCGGCGCGGAACTCTGGGTGCCGCTCGACTTCAGCGACCCCGAGATGAAGGTGCGCAAGGCGCACTTCCTGCGCCCCATCGGCCTCCTGAAAGAGGGCGTCACGCTTGAGCAGGCGCGGGCCGAGACCGACCTCATCGCGCGCCGCCTCGAAGAGCAGTACCCGGACTCGAACGAACGCTGGAACCTGAACCTCATCCCGTTGCAGGAGCAGTTGGTCGGTAGCGTCAGGACTTCGCTCTGGGTTCTGCTCGGGGCGGTCGGCTTCGTGCTTTTGATCGCGTGCGCCAACGTCTCGAACCTGATGCTGGCGCGCGCGGCGTCGCGGCGTCGGGAGCTGGCGCTGCGCACGGCGCTCGGCGCGAGCCGCTGGCGCGTCGCGCGGCAGCAGTTGACGGAGAGCTTGCTGTTGGCTGTGGCGGGCGGCGCGGCGGGGCTGCTGCTGGCGGCGTGGGGCGTGGACGCGCTGGCCGCGCTCGGCGCGGGCGACATCCCGCGCACGCGCGAGATCGGTGTCGACGGCCGCGTGCTCCTCTTCACGGCGGCGCTGTCGGTCTTGACGGGGCTCGCCTTCGGACTCCTGCCCGCGCTGCGCGCGTCGAGGCCGGACTTGAACGAGGTGCTCAAGGACGCGGGGCGCGGCACCTCCGGGCCGGGGCGCGGTCGCGTGCGCGCGGCGCTGGTCGTCTCCGAGATAGCTTTGGCGCTGACGCTCCTGACCGGTGCCGGGCTGCTCGTCAAGAGCTTCGTCGGCCTGCGGCACGTCAACCCGGGCTTCGACCCTTCGAACATCCTGACCGTGCGGATAGACCTCGCGCGCGCACGCTACGCCAAGCCGGAGCAGGCCGCAAGCTTCTTCGGCGAGCTGCAGAGGCGCGTCGCCGCACTGCCCGGCGTCGAGGCCGCGGGGCTCGTCACCGAACTCCCCTTGAGCGGCCAGCCCAACGACACGTACTTCTACGTGGCGGATCGCCCGCCGCAGACGGCCGACCAGAAGGTCACCGCGGACTTCCGCCGCGTCAACCAGGACTACTTCCGCGCGATGCGCATCCCCGTGCTGCGGGGGCGCGGCTTCACGGAGCAGGAGACCGCGGGCGACGCGAAGGTGATCGCCATCAACGAGACGCTGGCGCGCGAGTTCTTCCCCGGCGAAGACCCGCTCGGCAAACATCTCGTCCTGGGCTTCGGCGAGCCGGAGGAGTTCGAGATCGTCGGGGTCGTCGGCGACGTGCGCCACCGCTCGCTCGAAGGCGACGTGTACCAGATGATGTACGTCCCGACCCTGCGCGTCGGCAGCACCAACCTCGTCGTGCGCACCAACTCCGCCGACCCGCGCGCGCTGGCTTCGGCCGTGCGCGGCGAGGTGGCGGCCGTCGACAGGGAGCAGCCCGTCTCGGCCTTGAGGACGATGGAAGAGGTCGTGTCGGGGTCGGTCGCGCAGCAGCGCTTCCGCACGCTCCTGCTGGCGGTCTTCGCGGGCGTGGCCCTGCTGCTGGCGGGCGTCGGCATCTACGGCGTCATCGCCTACTCCGTCACGCACCGGACGCACGAGATCGGCATCCGCATGGCTCTGGGCGCGGGGGCGGCCGACATCCTGAAGATGGTCATCGGGCAGGGGATGGCGCTCGCGCTCGCGGGCATCGCGGTCGGACTCCTCGCGGCCTACGGGCTGACGCGCGTGCTGTCGAGCCTGCTCTTCGGCGTGACGGCCACGGACAAGACGACCTTCGCCGCGGTCGCGCTCTTAATCGCCATCGTCACGTTCCTCGCCTGCCTCCTTCCCGCGCGCCGCGCGACGAAGGTCGACCCGATGGTGGCCTTGAAGTACGAGTAAGGTCGGAGGAGAAGTGATGACAACGCTGCTGCAAGACGTTCGTTACGGGCTGCGGATGCTGTGGAAGAATCCGGGGTTCACGGCCGTTGTCGTGCTGACGCTCGCGCTCGGCATCGGGGCGAACACGGCCATCTTCAGCGTGGTGGACGCGGTGCTCCTGCGCCCCCTGCCTTTCCCGCAGCCGGAACAGCTCGTGCTCGTGCGCGACGACCTGGCGGGGAGGCAGATGGAGAACGTCGGGATGTCCGTCCCCGAGCTGAAGGACTTGCAGCAGAGCACGGATGTGTTCGAAGAGGTCGCGGGCGTCTGGCCGGTGGACGCGAACCTCACCGGCTCCGACCGCCCCGAGCGGGTCGAGCTGCTGGCCGTCAGCGCGAACTACTTCACGCTGCTCGGCGCGAGCGCGCGCCTCGGCCGAGTCTTCGGGCCGAAGGACTACGCCGAAGGCTTCGCGGAGGGCGTGGTCATCAGCGACGGACTCTGGCGACGCATGTTCGGGGCCGACCCCGCAGTCCTCGGCCGGCGCATCTACGCCGACACGGACGCCTACACCGTCATCGGCGTCATGCCGCAGGGCTTCCGCCACCCGGGGCAGACTTTGCGCAACGACGTGGAGATGTGGGCCAACGCGGGCTTCGTCGGCAACCCCTTCAACAACCCTCCGCGCAACGTGCGGATGCTGCCCGGCGCCATCGCGCGCCTCAAGCCGGGCGTCAACGTCCGGCAGGCGCAGTCGCGCGTCGACTCCCTCGTCTCGCGTCTGCGCGGACAGTTCCCGAATGAATACCCGACGGAGGCGGGCTGGGCCGTGCGCCTTCTGCCCGCGCACGAGAACCTGGTCGGCGGCGCGCGCGCGACGCTCCTCGTTCTGCTCGGCGCGGTCGGCCTGGTGCTGCTCATCGGCTGCGTGAACATCGCGAACCTTTTGCTGGCGCGCTCCACGGCGCGGCAGAGGGAGATGGCGATTCGCCTCGCGCTCGGCGCGGCGCGGCGCAGGCTCGTGATGCAGCTCTTGACGGAGAGCCTTCTGCTCTCACTCCTGGGCGGCGCGGTCGCGCTGCTCGCGGTCGTGTGGCTTTTGGACGTGCTCGTCCGCGTCGTGCCCGCGGACATCCCGCGCCTGCACGAAGTCGGCTTCGACGGCGGCGTGCTCCTCTTCGTCTTCGCGGTCTCTTTGTTGACCGGCCTGCTCTTCGGACTCGTCCCGGCGCTACAGGCTTCGCGCCCAGACCTGACCTTGAGCTTGAAGGAGGGCGGGAAGGGCGCGGGCGCGGGCGCGCGCGGGCAGCGCTTCCGCGGCGCGCTCGTCGTGACCGAGATCGCGCTCTCGCTCGTGCTGATGATCGCGGCGGGGCTCCTGCTGCGGAGCTTCGAACGTCTGCTGAAAGTGGACGCGGGCTTCGACCCACACAAAGTCCTGTTGGCGCGCATCTGGCTGCCGGTGCCGAACAACCCGGAGCAAGACCCTTACCGCCAGCCCGCCAGGCGCGCGGCCTTCGTGCGCGAAGTCCTGCGCCGCGCGCAGGCGCTGCCGGGCGTGCAGTACGCGGCCGTCGCCTCGGGCAACAGCGTCCCGCTCCTCGGCCCGCACTTCACGGGCCAGTTCACCATCGAGGAGCGCGCAGACTCCGACGCCGAGCAGCCGACCGCGCAGGGGGCCGCGGTGACCCCAGACTACTTCCGCGCGCTCGGCACGCCGCTCGTGCGCGGCCGCTTCTTCACCGACTCGGACACGCTCGAGGGGCAGCCCGTGGCGCTCGTGGACGAGGCGGCGGCGCGCCGCTTCTGGCCGGACGCAGACCCGGTCGGCCGCCGCTTCAAGCAGGGCGGGCGCGGCTCGAAGGCGCCGTGGGTGACGGTGGTCGGCGTCGTCGGCAACGTCAAGACCGAAGGCTTCGACCAGCCCGACCAGCCGCACCTCTACCTGTCCATGTTCCAGAACGTCGGCTACTCGATGGCCGTCTACCTGAAGGCCGAGGGCGACCCGAAGAGCTTGACGCAGGCGCTCAGGCGCGAGGTGCAGACGGTAGACCCGAACCTGCCCGTCTTCGGCGAGCGGACGATGGAGGAGGTGGTCGCGGCCTCCCTGGCGCAGCGCCGCTTCGCCCTGCAGGTCGTGGGCGGCTTCGGCGTGCTCGCGCTGCTGCTCGCAGGGATAGGCATCTACGGCGTGGTGGCCTACTCGGTGAGCCAGCGGACGCGCGAGATAGGGATCCGCCTCGCGCTCGGCGCGAGCCGCGGAGCCATCCTGCGCTGGGTCTTCGGGCAGGGGATGCGGCTCACGCTCTTCGGACTCGGGGCGGGACTCGCCGTCGCGCTCGCGCTGACGCGACTGCTGCGCGGCCTCCTCTTCGGCGTCGAGGCGACCGACCCGCTGACCTACGGCGGCCTCGCGCTGCTCCTCGCGGCCGTGGCCCTGCTCGCCTGCTACGTCCCCGCGCGCCGCGCGACGAAGGTCGACCCGATGGTCGCACTCAGATACGAATGACGGGTGTTGGGTGCTGGGTGCTGGGTGTTGGTTAAAAACCGATTTCCCCAACACCCAGCACCCAACACCCAACACCTGCGAACGGAGTGAGCATATGCTTCAAGACCTGCGCTTCGGCGTGCGGCGTTTGTTGAAGAGTCCGGGCTTCACCTTGGTCGCGGTCGCTAGTCTGGCTTTAGGGATAGGTGCGAACACGGCCATCTTCAGTCTGGTGAACACGGTGCTGCTGCGGCCGCTGCCGGTGGCGCGGCCCGAGCGGCTGGTGTCGGTGTCCGTGTTGGGGAAGGACGACTCGATGCTCGCCTTCTCGTACCCGAGCTACAAGGACTACCGCGACCGGAGCGGCGACGTGCTCGCGGGCCTCTTCGCCGAGCGGCTCGCGCCGATGAGCCTCAGCCGCGGCGGCAGCAACGAGCGCGTCTGGGGCTACCTCGTCTCGGGGAACTACTTCGAAGTGCTCGGTGTCGCGGCCGCCCGAGGCCGCACGTTCACGCCCGAAGAGGACAGGGCCGCGCTCTCCTCTCCGGTCGCGGTGCTCAGCCACGCCTGCTGGCAGCGCCGGTTCGGCGCAGACCCCGCGGTCGTCGGACGCGACGTGATGCTCAACGGCCACACCTTCCGCGTCGTCGGCGTCATGCCCGAGGGCTTCGCCGGCACCGAGATCGTCTACACGCCCGAAGTCTGGGTGCCGATGACGATGCAGGCCTGGATCGAGCCGGGCAACGAGTGGCTGGAGCGCCGCCAGACGCAGAACATCTTCGCCGTCGGGAGGCTGAAGGACGGCGTGTCGGCCGGGCAGGCCGAAGCTTCGCTCAACCGCCTGGCCGAGCAGGTCGGGCGCGAGTACCCGGACACGAACGAGGGGCAGAAGATAGTGCTCGTCCCGCCGGGCTTCATCATCCCGCAACTGCGCGGCGCGGTCGTCGGCTTCGCGGCCGTGCTGATGGGAGTCGTCGGGCTCGTGCTCCTCATCGCGTGCACGAACCTCGCGAGCCTTCTGCTCGCGCGCGCCTCGTCGCGCCGCAAAGAGATCGCGCTCTGCGTCGCGCTCGGCGCCTCGCGCTGGCGGCTCGTGCGGCAACTGCTGACCGAGAGTCTGCTGCTCGCCCTCGCGGGCGGGGCGGCGGGGCTGCTGCTGGCCGTGTGGATTCTGAGCCTGGTGGCCGCGTACCGCCCGCCGATGGACATCCCCGTCTGGATCGAGGCCGCGGTCGATTGGCGCGTGATGCTCTTCACGCTCTGCGCGTCGCTCCTGACGACGCTTCTGTTCGGACTCGCGCCCGCCTTGCAGGCGACGCGCACAGACCTCGTGCCCGCGCTCAAGGACGCGGGCGGGCGCGCGGGCCGCTCGCGCCTGCGGGGCGCGCTCGTCGTCGGGCAGGTGACGCTCAGCCTTGTGCTGCTCGTCGCCGCCGGGCTGACGATGCGCGCGCTCGCGCGCCTGCAGACGACGAGCCCCGGCTTCGAAGTCGAGAACGGACTCGTCGCCTCGTACGACCTCGGGCTGCAAGGCTACGACGAGGCCCGCGGCCGCGACTTCGAGCGCCGCCTCGTCGAGCGCGTCCGGCAGATTCCCGGCGTGCGCGCCGCGTCGCTCACAGACCTCTTCCCCCTGAGCCTCAACTATTCGAGCAACGACGTGTACGTCGAAGGGCGGCCCGGCGCGCGCGGCGCCAACGTGCCCATCGCGATGGTCGCGTCGGTCGAGCAGGGCTACTTCGACGCGATGGGCATCCCGGTCGTCGCGGGCCGCCCCTTCGGCGAGCGCGACACGAAGGAGTCGCCGCGCGTGGTGGTCGTCAACGAGACGTTCGCGCGCCGCTTCTTCCCCGGCGCAGACCCCGCGCGCGAGGCCGTAGGTAAGCGCATCAGCTCGTCGGGCGACGGCGGCCCGTGGGCGGAGATCGTCGGCGTGGCGAAGGACGGTAAATATTGGACGATTGGCGAGGCCCCGCAGATGTTCGTCTACTCGCCCCTGACGCAGAGCTACGCCTCGACGGGGACGCTCGTCGTGCGCACGTCGGGCGGCGACCCGCGCGCCCTCGTCCCGGCCCTGAACGCGGAGGTGCGCGCGCTCGACCCCTCGCTCCCGCTCTTCGACGTGAAGACGGTTGAAGAGCACATGGGCGTCTCGCTCTTCCCGGCGCGCGTGGCGGCGGCGCTGCTGGGGAGCTTCGGGCTGCTGGCGCTGCTGCTGGCGGGCGTGGGTGTCTACGGCGTCGTCTCCTACGCGGCGGCGCGGCGCACGCGCGAGATCGGCATCCGCATGGCGCTCGGCGCTCGGCCGCGCGACGTGCTGCGGCTCGTCGCGGGGGGCGGGATGCTGCTCGTCGCGTCGGGCATCGGGCTCGGGCTCGCGGGCGCGTTCGCGCTGACGCGCTTCATGGAAGGGCTGCTCTACGGCGTCTCCGCGACCGACCCCACGACGTTCGCGCTCGTCGTCTTCGTCCTGCTCTTCGTCGCGCTCTTAGCCTGCCTCGTCCCGGCGCGCAGGGCGACGAAGGTCGACCCGATGATTGCACTCCGGTATGAATAAGGCCGGCTGTTGCTGGGAGCGCGGGCATCCCTGCCCGCATGAGCGCGAGAGCGCGAAGGCAGAGAAGCTTTCAGTCTCAACGTTGAGGAAAAGAGGGAGACGGTCAGCGCGCTGAAGCGCGCTTGCGGGCAAGGATGCCCGCGCTCCCGGCGAGGAGAAGCGATGAGAATGTTGCTGCAAGACGTTCGTTACGGGCTGCGCGTGCTGTGGCAGAGGCCGGGGTTCACGGCCGTGGTGGTGCTGACGCTCGCCCTCGGCATCGGGGCGAACACGGCCATCTTCTCGGTCATCGACGCGGCGCTGCTGCGGTCGCTCCCTTACAAGGAGCCGGAACGTCTCGTGCACCTCTGGGAGTCGAAGCGCAGCCGCGACTTCGAGCAGCGCGAGGCTTCGTACCCCGACCTCCTCGACTGGCGCGCGCAGGGGGCGGAGGTCTTCGAGGGGCTGGCCGGTTACGTGAGGCGTCCGGTCACCCTCACGGACGCGGGCGAGGCCACGCGCACGCGCGGCGCGGCCGTGACGGCGAACTTCTTCGACGTGCTCGGCGTGAAGGCCGCCGCGGGGCGCACCTTCGTCGGGGGCGAGGACGGGGTCGAGGGCAAGCCCGTCGTGGTCTTGAGCCACGGCTTCTGGCAGCGCCGCTTCGGCGGCAAGGCCGAAGCGGTCGGGCGCGAGGTCACGCTCGACGGGCAGGCTTACACGGTCGTCGGCGTGCTGCCGGCGGAGTTCAACTTCGCGCCGCTCAACGACGCCGAGGTCTGGATGTCGCTCAGGCCGCCGGCCGACGTCGCCGCGCGCCGCTACCAGCACTGGGTCAAGGTCGTCGGGAGGCTCAGGGACGGCGCGACCCTCGAAGCGGCGCAGGCGCGTCTGGCGACTGTCGCCGCGCGCATCGAGCGCGACGACCCGGGCGCGCACGAGGGGGTCACCCTGCGCGCGGTTCCTCTGCGGGATGAGTTCGTCGGGCCGGTGCGGCCCGCCCTCTTCGTGCTGCTCGGCGCGGTCGGGTTCGTGCTGCTCATCGCCTGCACGAACGTCGCGAACCTGATGCTCGCGCGCTCGACCGCGCGGCAGAGGGAGGTCGCCATCCGCGCCGCACTCGGCGCGTCGCGCTGGCGCGTCGTGCGGCAGCTCCTGACGGAGAGCGTGCTGCTCGCGCTCGCGGGCGGCGCGGCCGGGCTGGTGCTCGCGCTGTGGGGCGTTGACCTTTTGGTCGCGGCGATACCGGCGGCGCAGCTCGCGCAGATGCCCTACCTGCAAAGCCTCTCGCTCAACCGCGACGTGACGCTCTTCGCCTGCGCGCTCTCGCTGCTGACGGGCGTGCTCTTCGGGCTGACGCCGGCCCTCTCGGCCTCGCGCGCGGACTTGCAAGTCGCCCTGCGGGAGGGCGGCCGCGGCAACGTCTCGCGCGGGAGCCGGCGGCTGCGCGACCTGCTCGTCGTGACGGAGGTCGCGCTCGCGCTCGTCCTGCTCGTCGGCGCGGGGCTTCTGATGAAGAGCCTCGTCTTGATGCTCCGCGTCGACCCGGGCTTCGACACGCGCGGCCTCCTGACGATGCGGGTCGCGATCCCGCCCGCGCGTTACCCCGAGGGCGACAAGGCCGTGCGCTTCTACGAGGAGACTCTGCGGCGCGTCTCCGCGGTGCCGGGCGTGCGCGGCGCCGCGCTGACGAGCAACCTGCCGCTCGCGGGCGACGGCGGGACGGGCTCGCCGCAGGTCGTCGGGCGCTCGACGCCTGCCTCGGAGCTGACCGAGGCGCACCTGCGCACGGTCAGCCCCAACTACTTCGAGGTGCTGGGCGTGCCCCTCGTCGCGGGCCGGCCTTTCGCCGAGCGCGACGACGCGAAGGCGCCGCCCGTCCTTCTCATCAACCAGACCTACGCCGAGCGGGTCTTCCCCGGCGAAGACCCCGTCGGCCGCCGCGTGACGTTCAAGTTCACGGGCGACACGCAGTTCGAGATCGTCGGCATCGTCGGCGACGAGAAGGTGACGACCCTCGACGCGCGCACCACGCCCGTCGTCTACTTCCCCGCGTGGCAGGACTCCTACTTCGACTCCGCCGCGCTCGTCCTGCGCACGGACGCGCCCGACCCTCTGGCGCTCGCGCCCGCCGTGCGGGGCGAGGTGAACGCGCTCGACCCGGAAGTGCCAGTCTACGCGGTGCAGACTCTGGAGCAGATGGTCGCGGGTTCGCGCGCGACCTTCGTGCGGCGCTACCCGGCCTACCTGACGGGCGTCTTCGCGTGCGTCGCGCTGCTGCTCGCGCTCGTCGGCATCTACGGCGTCGTCTCCTACGGCGTCGCGCAGCGCACGCACGAGATCGCGTTGCGCGTCGCGCTCGGCGCGCGGGGCGGGGACGTGCTCCGGCTCGTCCTCGGCCACGGCCTGCTGCTCGCGCTCGGCGGCATCGCGCTCGGCTCCCTGGGCGCGCTCGCGCTGACGCGCCTCATCTCGGGCCTGCTCTTCAACGTCTCGGCCGCCGACCCGGCGGTCTACGTGTCGGTCGCACTCTTACTCGCCGTCGTCGCGGTGCTCGCCTGTCTCGTCCCGGCGCGCAGGGCGACGAAGGTCGATCCGATGGTCGCTTTGAGATACGAGTGATAGGTGATGAGTGATAAGTGATAAGAGAGAACAGACGGGCCTTATCTTCTCTTATCACTTATCACTCATCACTTATCACCTGCGAACGGAGTGAGCTATGAGAACACTGTGGCAGGACGTGCGTTTTGGTCTGAGGGTGTTGGCGAAGCGGCCGGGGTTCAGTCTGGTGGCGCTGGCGGTGCTGGCGCTGGGGGTGGGGGCGAACACGGCGATCTTCTCGGTGGTCAACGCGGTGCTGCTCCGGCCCTTGCCGTACCCGGGCGCGGAGCGCGTCATCGCTTTCGAGGGCGTCAACCCGTCGAAGGGCATCAAGGAGAGCAACCTGTCCGCGCCCGACGCCGTGGACTGGAGGTCGCAGGCGCGCTCGTTCGAGGCGCTCGCGATTTACACGCCGGGCAGCGCGAACCTGTCGGGCGGCGGCGAGCCCGAGCGCGTGGCCGGCGCTTACGTCGAGCCGGACTTCTTCCGCGTGTTGGGCGTCGGCGCGGCGCGGGGCCGAGCGATCCTGCCCGAAGACGACAAGCCGGGGAGCGCGCCCGTCGTCGTCCTCAGCCACGCGCTCTGGGTCAGGCGCTTCGGCGCAGACCCCGCGGCCGTCGGACGCACGATAGACCTGGGCGGACGCCAGCGCGAGGTCGTCGGCGTCATGCCCGCCGGGTTCGACTTCCCGTATCGTTCGGAACTCTGGGTTCCGCTCCAGCTCGACTTGGCGAAGGAGGCGCGCGACAACCGCAGCCTCTTCGTCGTCGGCCGTCTGCGCGAGGGCGTCGCGGTCGCGGCGGCGCAGACGGAGTTGGACGCGATCTCCGCGCGGCTCGCCGAAGCTTACGCGGTGACGAACGTGGGCTGGGGCGTGCGGCTCCAGCCGCTCAAGGACGCGCTGGTCGGGGAGTTGAAGACGACGCTCTTCATGCTGCTCGCGGGCGTCGGGCTGCTGCTGCTGATCGCGTGCGCGAACGTGGCGAACCTCCTGCTGGCGCGCGCGGCCGGCCGCCGCCGGGAGGTCGCGTTGCGGCTCGCGCTCGGCGCGGGGCGCTGGCGCATCGCGCGGCAGATGTTGACGGAGAGCGTGCTGCTCGGCGTCGCGGGCGGGGCGCTCGGCGCGGCGCTGAGCGTGTGGCTGACCGACCTGCTCGTGGCGCTCGCGCCCGCGGGCACGCCGCGGCTCGCGGAGACTTCCGCCGACTGGCGCGTGCTCCTGTTCGCGGCGGGGGCGAGCGTCCTGACGGGCGTCGCCTTCGGGATCGCGCCCGCGTGGCAGGCTTCGCGCTACGACCTCAACGACTCCCTGAAGGAGGGCGGGCGCGGCGCGGGCGGCGGGCGCAGCCGCATGCGCTCGGGCTTAGTCGTCGCGGAGGTCGCCGTCTCGCTCCTGCTGCTCGCGGGCGCGGGGCTTCTGGTCAAGAGCTTCGGGCGGCTGCAAGCCGTTGACCCGGGCTTCGACCCCGAGGGCGTCATCACGATGCGCGTCTCGCTGCCGGGCGCGCGCTACAAGGAGCCGGCGCGCAAGGTCGAGTTCTACGCGACGCTGTTGGAGCGCGTGAGGTCTCTGCCCGGCGTCGAGTCGGCGGGCGCGACCATCCAGCTCCCGCTCCGCGGCAGCGACTACTCCATCTGGCGCGGCCTCATCCGCGAGGGCCGGCCCGAGACCCCGGAGGAGGCAATCGACGCGTCCTACTCGGTCGTCACGCCGGGGTACTTCCGCGCGCTGCGGATACCCCTGCGCGCGGGGCGCGCCTTCGACGAGCGCGACCGGACGGACTCGGCGAAGGTCGCCGTCGTCAACGAGTCGCTCGCGCGCAAAGTCTTCCCGGGCGAAGACCCCGTCGGCAAGCGCATACACATCTGGCGCGACGAGGAGTTTCAGCGCGAGATCGTCGGCGTCGTCGGCGACACGAAGCCGGACTCGCTCGAAACCGCGGGCGCGCCGCAGATATACGTGCCGCACGCGCAGGACGCCGAGTGGGGCGGACTCTCCCTGACCGTGCGCGCGCGGGGCGCGGGGGCCGAGTCGCTCGTCGGCGCCGTGCGCGAAGAGGTGCGCGCGCTCGACCGCGAACTGCCCATCTACGACGTGAAGACGTTGGGGAAGGTCGTGGCGGACTCGACCGCCTACAGGCGCGTGTCGATGTTCCTGATGGCGGGCTTCGCCGTGGCCGCGCTGCTGCTCGCGGGCGTGGGGCTCTACGGCGTCGTCTCTTACGCCGTCACGGAGCGCACGCGCGAGATCGGCGTGCGCGTCGCGCTCGGCGCGCAGCGCCGCGACGTGGTGCGGCTCGTCGTTCGCCACGGCATGCTGCTCACCCTGTTGGGTCTCGCCGTCGGGCTGGCGTGCGCCCTCGCGCTCACGCGCTTGATGACGGGGCTGCTCTACGAAGTCTCGGCCGCAGACCCGGGCGTTTACATACTCGTCGCGCTGCTGCTCGCCGCGGTGGCGCTCCTGGCCTGCCTCGTCCCCGCAAGAAGGGCGACGAAGGTCGACCCGATGGTAGCTCTCAGATACGAGTGATAAGTGATAAGTGATAAGAGGAAGACACGGCCCGACGTTCTTTCTTATCACCTATCACTCATCACTTATCACCTGCGAACGGAGTGAGCATATGCTTCAAGACTTGCGCTACGGGCTGAGGACTCTTTCGAAGCGGCCGGGGCTGACGCTGGTCGCGGTGCTGACGTTGGGGTTGAGCATCGGCATCAACACGGCGGTCTTCAGCGTCGTCTACGCGGCGCTCGTGCGGCCCCTGCCGTTCCCCGCCCCGGAGCGTCTGGTCGTCGCCGCGGCGGAGAACAGGCGCGGCGGCGCGGCCGAGGTGCGCGGCGTCGCGCCCGCCGACTTCATGGACTGGCGCGCGCAGAGCCGAGCCTTCGACGGGCTCGCGGCCTACACCGGCGGCGGCCTCACGCTCGACACGGGCGGCCTGCCCGAACAGCTCTCGGGCGTGCGCGTCTCCGAAGACTTCTTCGGCTTGCTCGGCGTGGCGCCCGCGCTCGGCCGCGTGCTCGCGCCCGAAGAGTTCGTTGACGCGGGAGTGCGCCCCGTCCTTCTGAGTCACAGACTCTGGCAACGCCGCTTCGGCGGCGACCCGGGCGTGATCGGAAAGCAGTTGCCGCTCGTCGGCGGCGGGAGCGCGACGGTCGTCGGCGTCATGCCGGAGCGGTTCAGGTATCCGGCCTACGCCGAAGTCTGGACGCCGCTCCCGAGCAAGTCCGGCGAGCTGAGGCAGCGCACGAGCCGCTACTTCGCGGTCGTCGGCCGCCTGAAGTCGGGCCTGACGCGCGAGCAGGCGCAAGGTGAGTTGGGCGGCGTCGCCGCGCGGCTCGCCGAAGCCTACCCGGACTCGAACGGCGACTGGGGCGTGCGCCTCATCCCCCTGCGCGAGACGCTGGTCGGGTCGCAGGCGCGCACCGCCCTGCTCGTCCTCTTCGGCGCGGTCGGGTTCGTGCTGCTCATCGCGTGCGCGAACGTGACGAACCTCCTGCTCGCGCGCTCGACGGCGCGCTACAAAGAGATGGCCGTGCGCGCGGCGCTCGGCGCGACGCGCTGGCGCGTCGTGCGGCAACTGCTCGCCGAGAGCGAGTTGCTCACGGTCGCGGGCGGGGCGTTGGGCGTGGTGCTGGCGCTGTGGGGCGTCGACGGCCTGCTCGCGCTCGTGCCCGAAGAGTTGCGCTTCGCGCGGCTCGACGAGGCGCGCGTGGACGGCTGGGTGCTGGCGTTCACGGCGTTCGTCTCGCTGTCGGCGGGGGTGCTCGTCGGCCTGCTGCCCGGCCTGAAGGTCTCGAAGCCCGACCTCAACCTCGCGCTCAAAGAGACGGGGCGGGGCGCGTCCTCGGAGGCGCGCGTCCGCCGCGCGCGCGGACTCCTGGTCGTCGCGGAGATCGCGGTGACCCTGGTGCTGCTCGTCGGCGCGGGCCTCCTGCTGCGCAGCTTCATCCGCCTGCAACAGACCGAGCTGGGCTTTGAGCCGCGCAACCTCCTCACGCTGACCGTCGGCGCGCCGCCGCAGCTCTACGGGCAGAACGCGCAGCGCGCCGAGTACTTCGGGAAGATGCAGGAGAGGCTCGCGGCGCTCCCCGGCGCGCGCGGCGCGGCCCTCGCTTCGAGCCTCCCGCTCGACTGGGTGCTCAACTTCTCCTTCGGCGTCGAGGGAAGGCCCGCGCGCGCCGGCGAGGAGCCGCAGGCCGACTACCTCGCGGTCAGCCCCAACTACTTCGAGGTGATGCGCATCCCCTTGTTGCGCGGCCGCGGCTTCACGGAGCGCGACGCCGATGGCGCGCCCGCGGTCGCGCTCATCAACGAGACGATGGCGCGGCGCGTCTTCCCCGGCGAAGACCCTTTGGGGAAGCGCCTCACGATTGACTACATGGAGCGGCGCATTGCGCTCGAGGTCGTCGGCGTCGTCGCCGACACGAAGCAGTCGGTCGGGCAGCCGACCGGCATACAGATTTACGACTGCTACCTGCAGCGCCCGTGGCTCTCGTCCTCCTTCATCGTGCGCACCGAGGGCGATCCGACCGCGCTCGCGCCCGCGGCGCAGAGGGCGGTGCGCGAGGTGGACGCGGCGCGCGCGGCCGCGGGCGTGAGGACGATGGAGCAACTGCTTTCGGAGCAGGTCGCGCAGCCGCGCTTCTACGCGCAGCTCCTGACGGCCTTCGCCTGCGTGGCGCTGCTGCTCGCGGCGGTCGGCGTCTACGGCGTGATGTCCTACACGGTGACGCAGCGGACGCACGAGATCGGCATCCGCATTGCGCTCGGCGCGCGCGGCGGGGACGTCATCCGCATGGTCGTCCGGCAGGGGATGGCGCTCGCGCTCGGCGGGGTGCTGGCCGGACTCGCAGCGGCCTTCGCCCTGACGCGCGTGCTCGCGAGCCTGCTCTACGAAGTCTCCGCGACCGACGCGACGGTCTTTGCCTTCGTCTCGCTGCTGCTCACGGCGGTCGCGCTCCTGGCCTGTCTCGTCCCCGCGCGGCGCGCGACGAAGGTCGACCCGATAGTCGCGCTTCGATATGAATGAAGGGAGTAGACAGTAGACAGTAGTCAGTAGGTCTCCGCCCGCCGCGCGCCTTCGGTTCTTGCGCTGCCGGCATTCGGGTGAGATAGTTTTCGGCATCCCGGCCCCCTTCGATTATTGACTGCTGTCTACTGTCTACCGACTACTCAAACTTATGCCCCGCGTACTTATCGCAGATGACCAGCCGGCGGTGATCGAGGCTTTGCGCCTCCTGTTGAAGGGCGAGGGTTTCGAGACGCGCGCCGTCGCGTCGCCCGCGGACGCGGCCGAGGCGCTCGCGCGCCAGTCGTTCGACGTGGCGCTCATCGACCTCAACTACACGCGCGACACGACGAGCGGACAGGAAGGTCTAGACCTGTTAGCACGTTTACGAGAACTCGACCCGACGCTCCCCGTCGTCGTCATGACCGCGTGGGGCAGCGTCGAGCTGGCCGTCGAGGCGATGCAGCGCGGCGCGCGCGACTTCGTGCAGAAGCCCTGGGACAACGCGCGGCTGCTCACGATCCTGCGCACGCACACGGAACTGGCGCGCGCCCTGCGCAAGGGCGAGCGGCTCGAAGCCGAGAACAAGATGCTGCGCGAGGACGGCGGCAACGGCGCGAAGCCTTTGCTCATCGCCGAGTCCGAGGCGATGCAGCCCGTCCTCGAACTGATACGCCACGTCGGCCCCTCGGACGCCAACGTCCTCATCACCGGCGAGAACGGCACGGGCAAGGAGGTCGTCGCGCGCACGCTCCACGCCCTGAGCGCGCGCGCCTCGAAGCCGATGGTCGCCGTCAACGCGGGCGCGCTCGCCGAAGGCACCTTCGAGTCGGAGCTGTTCGGACACGTCCGCGGCGCCTACACGGACGCGAAGACCGACCGGGTGGGGCGCTTCGAGCTGGCCGACGGCAGCACGCTCTTCCTAGACGAGATCGCCAACGTCCCCGTCAACCTCCAGCCCAAACTCCTGCGCGTGCTCGAGACCGGCGAGTTCGAGCGCGTCGGCTCCTCGCAGACGCGGCGCGTGGACGTGCGCGTGCTCTCGGCGACGAACGCGAACCTCAAGGACGAGGCCGCCACGGGCCGCTTCCGCCAAGACCTCTTCTTCCGCCTCAACACGGTCGAGATACACCTGCCCCCCCTGCGCGAGCGCCCCGAAGACATCCCCGCGCTCGCCGAGCACTTCCTCCGCATACACGCGCAGCGCTACCGCAAACCCCTGCGCGGCTTCGAGCCGGCGGCGCTCGACGGCATGCGTTCGTACGCGTGGCCCGGCAACGTGCGGGAACTCGACCACGTCGTCCAGCGCGCGGTGCTGCTCGCGCGCGCGGAGGACGTGAAGCCGCTCGACCTCGGGCTCCAGGCCGCGGGCGGGGGCGGCGAGCGCCGCCTCGAAGAGATGAGCCTCGAAGAGGTCGAGCGCCTCCTCATCCAGAAGGCCCTGCGCCGCTTCGGCGGCAACGTCAGCCAGGCCGCCGAAGCCCTCGGCCTCAGCCGCAGCGCCCTCTACCGCCGGATGCAGAAGTACGAAATCTGAGAAGAGCCGTGAGCCGTGAAGACTTACGATTATTACGGCAGCTCGCCCGACGGCTGGAACGTCTCTTCCGCGTTGGAGCTTGAGGAGGATGGGCGGTTCAGCTACTCGGAGGGGTGGACGGACTACACCAACGCGAGCCTCTCCGGCGGCGCGGGCGGAACATGGTGGCGCGACGGAAACGTCCTCGTCTTTCGGGCCGAGAGAGTCTACAGCCCCGTGTACTTCCCCTGGGCGGTCGGGAGTGAGTTGAGGGCCGTCGAGCAGGGTGACGCGCTCGACTTCGGAAACGGCTGGACGCTGCGCGAGCCGGGCGAGCGCGAGATAAAAGTCCCCGTGCGCAGCGAGGGCGAGAGGCCGCTCATAGTCCGGCTTGAGCCTTGGGGGATCAGCAATATCCTTGAGCCGGGCGAGCGGCTGCGCATCGTCGGGCGCGGCCCCTGGGGGCCGCAGATGTATGAGATGGATTACGGCCCCGACGAGGTCGTCTATCACGGCTGGCCCGGCTCGCGCGTCGATGTCGTATACGAGCCGAAGCCTCCCGCGCCTCCCGTTAAGCCTCCGGCCCCGCCCGCGGTAGAGTACACGCCGCGGCCCGCGCCGACGCCGCTCCCAAACCTCAACCCGTTCCCCGTCTCGCCCGAGTTGGCCGCGCTCATCAAACGTCGGATCGAAGAGCTGAACACGGAAGGGGTCGGGAACTGGGTCTTGCGGCTCTGCAAGGAGCACGACGCGCTACCGCTCAACGCCACGGAGTGGTGTGTGTGGGCGCTGCGCACGGACGGGCAGGTCTTGGTCATCGACCTCGACTCCGTCGCGCATCTCATCGAGCCCGAGGAGAATTCCTGGACGGCCTACGGCGCGCTTCAACAGGGCGCGCAACAGTACCCCGAACTCGCCGAGCTGCTCGCCCAAAAGCCCGCGGGCGTTGAATAGCAGGCAGACGGCAGCAGGCAGTTAGAAGAATGTTTTTTAACTGTCTGCTGCCGTCTGTCTACTGCCCGCTAATCTTCCGCGAGGACGATGACCTTGTCTTCGGGTTGGAAGGTGACCGGCTCGGACTTGGGCGGGTTGACGCGGACGCCGTAGGCGCGTGAGGAGTCTTGCGCGTGGCGCTCCAGGCGGTAACCGATGGCCGTCTGCCCGCGGCGGCGCGCGGCCTCCGCGACCGTGTAGAAGTTGACCGCGCGCCCCGCCACGACGTAGTCCCGCGCCGGCTTCAGGTATATCTCCGACCCCTCCGACCGGAAGAGGTCTTGAAAGACTTCGAGCAGCTCGCCGTTCTCGGAGACCTGCGTCAGGAGGAGTCCCGTCAGCTCGTCGCTCACGATGAAGTCGTCGGCCTTGGCGACGGCCGCCAGCGCGCGGTTGCGCACGTCCACCATCTCGCTGACGACGCTGTAGGACTCGCCCTTCTTCCGCTCGATGTCGCGCAGGTGCAGGAGCGTGATCATCGTCTTGGCGTCGGCCGCCTGCGCGTCGAGCCGGTCGGCGTAGCAGAGCAGGATGATGTGCTTGAAGGAGGTCAGGTCGAGTCGGTCGAGCACCTGCCGGTCGGTCGTATCGCCCTGCTCGAACTCGCACGCGAGACGTTGCAGGCCCGCGGCCACCTCGTCGAGCCGGGTCTCCTCGCGCGGCGTGTCGGCGACGACCTTGAGGAAGGAGCCCGCGGGGACGTAGTTGTCCAGCTCGCGGACGATGGTGCGGCCGCGCCTGTTCCAGCCGAGGATGAGGACGCGCTCGGGCTCGCGCTCGTCCTCCCCGCCCTGCGCGATGGCGCTCTCGTCCACGGCGCCTTCGGGCGTCCCCGTGTAGACGACCTTGTCGTCGTCCTCGGCGATGGCGATGATTCTGTCGCCCTCCCGGATGACGGTCTCCATCGGCGGGTTGACGCGCACGCCGCCCGCGGCGGGCCGCAGGCCCATCGGCGAGCAGCTCTCGTAGGAGAGCAGGGCCTCGCCGTACGTGCGCCCGACGAGCCGCGGCTCCTCCTGCATGTAAATCTCGTCGCCGCCGTAGTCGAGCAGCTCCGTGTAGACGATGGAGAGTCCGACCTGCAGGCTGGTCTGCACGGTGATGCGCGCGATGATGTCGCTCGAGAGGACGAGCTTCGCCTCGTCCTCGCCGACGATGCGGGCCACCTCCATGTTCTTTTCGTCGCGGATTTCGGCGACGACGTGGTAGGGCCGCTCGCGCCGCTGCGGGTTGTTGGTGATGGCGAGGATCATCTTGATGACCTGCGCGTCGGCGTCCCGGCTGTCGTCGGGCGAGAGGATGATGATGGACTTGGCGGCGTGCGGGTTGACGATCTCAAGGTCAACGAGGTCGATGGGGTTGCCCGAGCGGCAGACGACGCGCGTGTTCTTCGTGTCTCCGACCTTGCCGCGAATCTCCTGCTCCATCTCGATCTTGTCGCGGTCGGCGAGGACGACGACGCGGGGCCGCTTCTGGTTCTCGTTGGCGATGACCAGTTCCCGGATGATGAGGAAGGCGCGCGAAGACCAGCCGAGGATGAGCGTGTGCCCCTCCTCGACGACGAACGAGCGCCCCTTGCGCAGCTCTTCGAGCCGGCCCTGCAGGCCGCTCGAAAGGATGCTGATGAGCAGGCTGACGATGAAGATGCCGCCGACGGTCACGGCGAACATCAGGACGCGGTAGCCCCAGCCCGTGTCGCCCGCCACGGTGCCTGGGTCGATGGAGCGCATGAGGCTCTGCCAGAAAGCCTCAGCGAAGCTGAACGCCTGCGGCTCCTGGCCCTCGGCCGCTTCGGGGCCGACGCCCGTCAGCAGGAGGACGGCGGTCGCCGTGATGACGATGATGAATGAGCCGAGTGCGAGCCAGCCGATGAGCGAGGCCGTGCCGCGCGAGAGACTCCGGTCGAAGGCGTAACGCAGGCGCTGGGAGAGAGTGGCTTGTGTCATTCTGTGGTCTGTTTCCGTTTGAGGCGCGCCGCGAAGGCAGGGCGAAGAGCGTTTCCGCGGGCGCCGTTTCGTAAGACTTCCTGAGGGCGCGGGCCGCCTGGGCGAGGCGGCCCGTTCTCTGCCCGGATTATAGGGTTCGTCGGGCGCGGAAACCTAGTCTACAATTTGGGTGATGAAGTCTGAGGAGCAGGTCTCGGGTCTGTCGGGGGCCGCGGGCGTCAGTGCGGCGGGGCCGCGCCCTGTGAACTCCGCCTCTGCGCCCGCGCGCGTCGAGGCGCACGCGCCCGCGACTCCTCCCAACGTGCGGCCCGACACCTCCGCCGCACACGCGGGCCACCTGGAGGAGGGCCACAAGGGGCGGCGCGAGCCGATGGCGCACGAGCGGCGCGTGCTCCTGATGGCCCTGGCCGCGGGCGCGCCGGGCGTGGTCGTGTCGCTCGTGCTTCTGTGGGTCGGCGGCTACACGCCGAAGGTCGTGTGGACGCTGGGCGCGCTGGTCGTCTGCTTCTGGCTCGGCTTCTCGTTCGCGGTGCAGGGCCGCGTGGTGCGGCCGCTGCAGACGGTCTCGAACCTGCTCGCCGCCTTGCGCGAGGGCGACTACAGTTTCCGGGCGCGCGGCGGGCGCGGGCAGGACGCGCTGAGCGAGGTCATCCGCGAGATCAACGCGCTCGGCGAGACCATGCGCGAGCAGCGCATCGGCGCGCTCGAAGCGACGGCGCTCCTGCGGACGGTCATGGCCGAGATCGACGTGGCCGTCTTCGCCTTCGACCCCGAACGCCGCCTGCGCCTCGTCAACCGCGCGGGCGAGCGCCTGCTCTCAAGGCCCGAGGAGCGCGCCTACGGCCGCACGGCGGAAGAGCTGGGGCTGGCCGACGTGCTGCGCGTGCGCGAGAACAACGAGACGCGGACGCTCACGAAAGCCTTCCCCGGCGACGGCGGGCAGGTGCGCCGCTGGGGCATGCGCCGCAGCACCTTCCGCGAGCGCGGCGTGCCGCACCAGCTCCTCGTCATCGGCGACCTGAGCCGGCCCCTGCGCGAAGAGGAGTTGAAGGCGTGGCAGCGCATCGTGCGCGTCCTCGGCCACGAGCTGAACAACTCGCTCGCTCCCATCAAGTCCATCGCCGGCAGCGTCTCCTCGCTGCTCGCGCGCGACCCCCTGCCCGAGGACTGGCGCGAGGACGTGCGCAGCGGCCTCGACGTGGTCTCGGCGCGCGCGGAGAGTTTAAGCCGGTTCATGGAGTCGTACGCGCGCCTCGCGCGCCTGCCGCCGCCGAAGCTCGCCCTCGTCGAGCTCGGTCAGCTCGTGCGGCGCGTGGCGGGGCTCGAGACGCGTGTGCGCGTCTCCGTCATCCCGGGGCCGGAGCTGACCGTGCGCGCCGACGCAGACCAGCTCGAACAGCTCCTCATCAACCTCGTGCGCAACGCGGCCGACGCGTCTCTGGTGACGGGCGGCGGGGTGCGCGTCGGCTGGCGCGCCGCCGCGAACGGGAACGTGGAGATTTGCGTCGAGGACGAGGGGCTGGGTTTGGCGAACACTTCGAACCTCTTCGTGCCCTTCTTCACGACGAAGCCGGGCGGGTCGGGGATAGGGCTCGTGCTCTCGCGCCAGATCGCGGAGGCGCACGGCGGCACCCTCATGCTCGAGAACCGGAAGGGCGGGCCGGGCTGCGCGGCGCGTCTGCGCCTGCCGGCCTGAATCCCGCTTTTGGGACGCGCCAGTCCCGCAAGTGGGCACACCGTGTCCGCTTTCATCTCAAAATGTCCGTTTTCGGAAGTGGCACGCGGCTTCCTTTGTGGGCGGGCATCGGAATGGGAGTTCCGCGACGGAAGGATGAAGGATGAGGGCGGAAGGCTGAAGTCACGGCAGACCACAGCGCCTTCATCCTTCATCCTTCATCCTTCATCCTTTGTTAAGAGGCCGCCAGATGATTGAACTGAGAAACGTCGAGAAGTTTTACGAGACGGGCGCGGGGCGCACCTACGTCCTGCGCCGGGTTGACGTGGACGTGCGCGAGGGCGAGTTCGTCTCAATCATGGGGCCTTCGGGTTCGGGGAAGACGACGCTGCTCTCGATCATCGGCTTCCTCGACAGCGCGTGGGGCGGCGAGTATCACTTCATGGGCCAGCCCGTCCACAAGCTGAATCACAAGCAGCGGGCCGAGCTGCACAAGCGCCACGTCGGCTTCGTCTTCCAGAGCTACCACCTCATCGACGGCCTGACCGTGAGGGAGAACATCGAGGTGCCGCTCTCCTACCGCGACGTGAAGCGCTCGGAGTCGCAGGCCATCGTCGCCGACACGCTCGACCAGTTCCAGATCGTCGGCAAGAAAGACCTCTACCCGAACCAGCTCTCCGGCGGCCAGCAGCAGCTCGTCGCCGTCGCCCGCGCCGTCGTCCACGCGCCGAAGCTCATCCTCGCCGACGAGCCGACGGGCAACCTCCATTCGAGCCAGGGGCGCGAGATCATGGAACTCTTCAAGCGCCTCAACGCCGCCGGCACGACCATCATCCAGGTCACGCACTCCGAGGCCAACGCCGCCTACGGCGACCGCGTCATCCAACTCGCCGACGGCTGGGTCGTGAAGGGGGAAGAGCAAGTAGGCAGTAGTCATTAGGCAGTAGTCAGTAGGAAAACAGATGCGGCGCGCTTGACCTAAAGGTTAAGACGCGCCGCATCTGTTTTCCTACTGACTACTGCCTAATGACTACTGCCTACTGTTCACAAACGTACCTCTCTCCTAGACGGCGCGGCGGAAAAGCCTTACCATGCACTCACCCCTGAAGTCCCAAAGTCCGTTCTCCCCGCCTGGAAGCCTTTCAAGCTTCTTGCCAGCGCGCGTACCCGGGCATTTAAGAGCATGGAGGAGTGTGTGGAAAGCGTCGGAGTGTCTCCCGAGCACAGCGCGGGCTTCGTGGCCGTGAGCAAGTTCGTCGTCGCCAACGGCATGTCCGAAGAGATCAGGCGCGCCTTCCGGGAGCGCCCGCACCTCGTGGACGGCGCGCCCGGCTACGTCCGCATGGACGTCATCAGCCCGCTCGACCGCCCCGAAGAGTTCTGGCTCATCACCTACTGGCGCGACGAGGAGAGCTTTCGGGTCTGGCACCGCAGCCACGAATACCACGATTCGCACCGCGGCATCCCGAAGGGCCTCAAGCTCGTCCCCGGCACCGCCGAGGTGCGCCGCTTCGAGCACGTCTCCTTTTGAATTGAACTGATGAGCAGCGAATCCCTCGCGACAGAGAGGCAGGCCGGGCGGGCCGTCGGGGAAGCGCGCGCGGCGCTGGCCGCGGCCGTCACCGAGCGCCACTACGCCCTGAACCCGGAACTCGAACGGCGCTTCGGCCAGGCCGGGCGCGAGAAGTGCCTGCAGGACGCGAACTATCATCTCTCCTACCTCGCGGAGTCGCTCGGCTCCGCGCTCCCCGCGCTCTTCGCCGACTACGTCGCGTGGGCGAAGGTGATGTTGGAGGCGCGCGGCGTGCCCGCCAAAGACCTCGCGCGCAACCTCGAAGTCCTGCGCGACGTTCTGCGCGAGCGACTGCCCGCCGAGGAGGGCGAGCTGGCGGCCCGCTACGTCGAAGAGGGCATCAAGCGCCTGCCGCACGTCGCGCCAGACCTCCCGGCCTTCGTCTCAGACGCGGAGCCGCACGCGGCGCTCGCGCGCGGGTACATCGAGGCGCTGCTCGCCGGCCGCCGCCACGAGGCGAGCCGCCTCGTGCTCGAAGCCGTTGAAGAAGGAGTCGGTGTTCGAGACGTGTACCTGCACGTCTTCCAGCGCGCGCAGCGCGAGGTCGGAAGGTTGTGGCAGTTGAACCTCTTGAGCGTCGCGCAGGAGCACTACTGCACGGCCGCGACGCAGCTCGTCATGTCGCAGCTCTACCCGCGCATCTTCTCGACGGAGCGCAACGGCCGCACGCTCGTCGCCACCTGCGTGGCCGGCGACCTTCATGAAATAGGTCTGCGCATGGTCGCCGACTTCTTCGAGATGGAGGGCTGGGACACCTTCTACGTCGGCGCGAACGCGCCCGCGGCGAGCGTCGTGCAGGCAATCGCCGAGCGCGACGCCGACGTGCTCGCCGTCTCGGCCACCATCACCTCTCACGTCCGCGCCCTGCGCGAACTCATCGCGGCCGTGCGCGCCGAACGTGAGACGCGCCACGTGAAGGTCTTGGCCGGCGGCTACCCTTTCAACGTCGCGCCCGGCCTCTGGCGCGAGGTCGGCGCGGACGCTTCGGCACGGGACGCGGCCGGCGCGGTCGAGGCCGCCACGCGGCTCGCGGAAGGGGGCGCGGCTTGACGGCCCGGCGTGCGGCACAGGCGGCCGGCGTTGCGCTGGCCTGCGACCGGGAGGGCCTGGTGACCGAGGTCATCAGCGACGGCCTCGGCGTCGCCGATGACCTTGCGCCCGGCCGCCGCTTCGACGAACTCTGCGACGCGGACTGTGGGACGAAGGCCGAGGCGTTTCTGGAAGAGCTGCGGCGGCACGGCGCGGCCTTCGGCTGGGAGCTGGTCGTGCGCGGCCGGGGGGGCGAGCTCCGGGCGCTACACTTCGCGGGCGCGGCCGACCAGCGCGGCGGCTTCCTCGTCGTCGGCGCGCGCTCGCGCGCGGGCGTCGTCGCCGCGTACGAAGAGCTGGTCAGCATCAACAACGAGCAGGCGAACGCCCTGCGCGCGGCCGCGAAGGACTCGTCCCTGCGCGCGCGCGCGGCCGAAGAGCGCGACGCGCAGATGTACGAGGAGCTGACGCGCCTCAACAACGAGCTGGCAGCCGCGCAGCGCGAGCTGGCGAAGAAGAACGCCGAGCTGGCGCGACTCAACGAGCAGAAGAACCGCTTCCTCGGCCTCGCGGCCCACGACCTGCGCAACCCGCTCGAAGTCATCGACGTCTACAGCCGCTTCCTACTCGACGAGGCCGCCGGGCGCCTCGACGAAGAGCAGCTCGACTTCGTCCGCACCATCTCGCGTTCGAGCACGTTCATGCTCGCGCTCGTCGAAGACCTGCTCGACGTGTCGAAGATCGAGGCCGGGCGGCTGGAGCTTGACCTGGCGGAGGTCGACCTGCGCGAACTCGCCGCGCGCAACGTCGAGCTGAACCGCCGCTTGGCAGAGCGGAAGGAAATCAATATCTTATTCGAGTCCCCCGAAGAGATTCCGCGGCTCCGGCTCGACGCGTTCAAGCTCGAACAGGTCTTGAACAACCTCGTCGGCAACGCCGTCAAGTTCTCGCCGCGCGGCGCCGCCGTGCGGGTCGGGCTGAGGCGCGACGACGAGGGAGTCGTCCTCTACGTCAGGGACGAGGGGCCGGGCGTGCCGGCCGGCGAGCTGGAGAAACTGTTCGAGCCGTTCACGCGCAGGAGCGCGCGCGGCAGCGAGGGCGAGAAGGGGACGGGCCTCGGCCTCGCCATCGTCAAGCGGATCGTCGAGGGGCACGGCGGCCGCATCAGCGTCGAGAGTGAACCGGGCGCGGGCGCGACCTTCGCCGTGAGCTTGCCCACGAAACATCGATGAGGAAACAGAAGGTACTCGTAGTCGAAGACGACCCCGACCTCAGGCGCGGCTACACACGCATCCTGGAGCCGGAAGGTTACGAGCTCGCGCAGGCCGCGACGGGCGAGGAGGGACTCGGCCTCGCGCGCGCGGAGCGCCCCGACCTCGTCCTGCTCGACGTGATGCTGCCCGACGCGGACGGCGTCGAGGTCTGCCGCCGGCTCAAGGCCGACGAGACCTTACGCGACACGTTCGTCATCATGCTGTCGGGGATGCGCACGGCGGCCGAGCACCAGGCCGAGGCCATCGCCGCGGGCGCCGACGGCTACCTCGCCAAGCCCATCGAGCCGGCCGCGCTCAAGGCGCACGTGCTCGCCTTCCTGCGCATCAGGCAGAACGAGGAAGACCTCCGCGCGAGCGAGCGCCGCTACCGCGAGCAGGCCGAGGAGCTGCGCGAGGCCAACCGCAGGCTCGAAGAGTACAACCGCCTCAAGGCCGAGTTCGTCGCCAACATGTCGCACGAGCTGCGCACGCCCCTGACGGCCATCATCGGCTTCGCGCAGCTCGCGCAGCTCACCTCGGGGCGCGGCGGCGAGATGCCGAAGCGCTACGCCGACGCCTTCGAAAGAATACTGCGCAACGGCCAGCACCTGCTCGCGCTCATCAACGACGTGCTCGACGTGTCGAAGATCGAGGCGGGCCGCATGAAGATTCACCGCGAGCACATCGACCTGGTCGAGGTCGTGCAGGGGGCTTTCGCCGAGCTGCAGTCGCTCGCCGAGCGCAAGGGCCTTGAGTACCGGCTGCGCGTGCCCGAGCGTCTGCCGCTCGCCTACACCGACCCGTTGCGAGTCCGGCAGATCGTCATCAACCTCCTGTCGAACGCCGCGAAGTTCACCGCGCGCGGCCGGGTCGAGGCGGAACTCGTCTCGCACGGCGACTCGCACTTCCGCATCGTCGTCCGCGACACCGGCATCGGCATCGAGCAGCAGTCGCTCTCCATCATCTTCGAGCGCTTCCGGCAGGTGGACGGCTCGATGACGCGCGCGGCCTCGGGCGTCGGCCTCGGCCTCTCCATCGTGCGGCAGATCGTCGACCTGCTCGGCGGCGAGATAGAGGTCACTTCGAGGGTGGGCGAAGGCTCGACCTTCACGGTCACGCTGCCGCTCTCGGCGCCCGAGGGGAGCGCCGAGAGGGACGGCGAAGAGTCGCCGCAGTTCGCCGGGCGGCAGGACGGCGCGGCGGCCGCGGAAGGGGACGGCGCGCGGGCGGGCGAGAGTGATGACGAGCGCTCGGCCGTCGTCGTCATCGAGGACGACGACGACGCGGCGGCGCTCTTGACGGAGACGCTGGAGCGCGCGGGCTACCGCGTGCTGCGCGCGCCGAGCGGGGCCGAGGGGCTGCGGCTCGCGCGCGAGCACGACCCCGTGGCCGTCACGCTCGACGTGATGATGCCCGAGATGGACGGCTGGCGCGTGCTCCAGGCGATGCGCGCCGACCCGCGCCTCGCGAGCATCCCCGTCATCGTCTGCTCCATCGTGGACAACCGCCCGCTCGGCTACAGCCTCGGCGCGTCCGACTACCTTCTGAAGCCGGTCGACCCGCAGGCGCTCACGGACACGCTCGACCGCGTGAGCGTGGGAGGCAAGTCGGACGGCGGCGAGGGGGAAGGCTACATCCTCGTCGTGGACGACGAGCACGGCGTGAGGGAGCTTCTGACGACGGCGCTCAAGCACGCCGGCTTCAACGCGCGCAGCGCGCCCTCCGGCGAGACGGCGCTGAAGCTGGTCACGCAGCGGCCGCCGCGCGCGATCCTCTGCGACCTGATGATGCCGAACGGGATGAGCGGCTTCGAGCTGATCGCGCGGCTGCGCTCCGACCCGGAGACGGCCTCAGTCCCCGTCATCGTCGTGACGGGCAAGGACGTGACGCCGGAGGATCGCCGCCTGTTCGCGGGCGAGATCGCCGACGTCATACGCAAGGGCGAGCTTTTGCTCTCGGACGTGGCCTCAAGGCTGCGCGACACGCTGGAAGACCTGGGGGTGGAGCCTACGGATGGCGAAGATACTGTTCGTTGAGGACGAGCCGGATATCCGCGACCTCGTCCGCCTCGCGCTCGAAGACGAGCACGGCGTCACGCTGGCCGAGACGGCCGAAGAGGGCCTGCGGCGCGCGTCCGAGGAGACGCCCGACCTCATCCTGATGGACGTCTCCTTGGGCGGCGCCTTCGACGGCCTGGAGGCGACCCGTCGCCTGCGCTCCGACCCGCGCTTCGACGCGACGCCCATCATCGCGCTCACGGCCCACGCCATGCCCGGCGACCGCGAACGGGCACTGGCCGCCGGCTGCGACCAGCACTGGCCCAAACCCATCACCGACCTCCTCGCCTTCCGCGACATGATCACCCGCACCGCCGCGGAAGGAAGAAAGCAGTAGGCAGTAGGCAGTAGACGGTAGGAATACGAAGCGGCGCGCTTGGCCCGAAGGCTGAAGGCGCGCCGCATGTTTTTTCTACTGCCTACTGCCTACTGTCTACGCTTTCACTCCAGCCACTTCGACGGCGGGTCTTTGTGGGCGGGGGCGTTGGGGTCTGGCTCCCAGAGTTTGACGGTGGAGTCGTAGCTGGCCGTCAAAAGGAGCAGGCCGCGGGGCGAGAACTTGACCTCGTTGATCTCTTCGCGGTGGGCCTCGAACTTGGAGAGGAGGCGGCCGGTGCGCGGGTCGTGGAGGCGGACGATGCCGCCGCCGCCGGCCTCGGCCAGCAGGCGGCCGTCGGGCGAGAACTCGATCTCGTAGACCATCTCGGGCTGGTGCAGCTCGCGAATCTTGCGGCCCGTCTCGGTGTCCCAAATGATGAGCTTGTGGTCGCGGCCGCCGCTCGCGAGGGTCGCGCCGCCCGGCGCGAACGCCACCGAGGTCACCCAGTCGCCGTGCGCCGCCAGGGTGTGCAGAGACGCGCCGGTGCTCACGTCCCAGAGCCTCACCGTGCCGTCGTGCTCGGCGCTGGCGCTGGCGAGCTTGCGGCCGTCGGGCGTGAAGGCGAGCGCCGTCACCGCGTCGTCGTGCCCCTTGAGCGCGCGCGCGAGGCGGCCCGTCCGAACGTCCCAGAGGCGCACGACGTGGTCGCGCCCGCCGCTGGCGAGCAGGCGGCCGTCGGGCGAGAAGACGACCTCGAAGACCCCGTCCTCCTGCGAGGCGAGGGTGCGTCGCAGCAGGAGCGTGCGCGCGTCGCGGAGCTGCACCTGCGAGCCTTCGCCGCTGTCGGTGCAGGAGGCGAGCAGCCTCCCGTCGGGCGAGACGGCCACGTCGCTGACCGTGCCGCTCGCCACGCGCGCGCTCCGCAGCAGCCGCCCCGTCCGCACGTCCCAAACCCTGACCAGCCCGTCGTCGCCCGAGGTCGCCACGCGCGTCCCCTCGGGGTAGAAGGCGGCCGAGTAGACCGCGCCCTCGTGGCCGCGCAGGGTGCGCTTGAGCCGCCAGCCGCCGGCCGAGGTCGCCGCCGGGCCGTCCTTGCCGGGCTGTTCGGGCGTGGCCTTTCGCGCCCGGCCTTCGGGCTGTGCCCGGTCTTCGGGCCGCGCCCGCGGCCTGCTGCGGCCGTCGCCGTCCTGCGCTCGCGCGGCCTGCGGGCCGAGCGCGAGCGCGGCCGCCAGCGCGAGGGCGAGACGTCGAAAGGGTTTGGGACTCATCTTCTCCTCCGGCCCGCACGTTAGCATCGCGCGTCCCCGCCAGACAAGAGGATGGGGCCAGGCGCGCCGGGGCGAAAAATTTTTTCGGCCGCGGCGCAAAAATCCTGAACCCTTCGCGTTCGTTTTTTACGCGTTAATGGTCAGAGGCGGAAACCACAAACGCCGAGGCCGGAGGATAAAGACGATGGAGCAGACGAAACGGATACGGGTCATCAAGGGCGGGCGCAAGGCCGAGGCCGCGCAGCCGGCCGTCAGCGTCAAGTCGGCCGCCGCGGCGGTGCGCGAAGTCAAGGACGTCGTCTCCGACTGGGTGCGCGACCACCGGCAGCGCTCCGACGAGTTCCGCCGGAACTACTCGACGCTCCTCGGGGAGATGGGCTTCAAGACGCCGAGCTACGGCGGGCGCGTGGCTTAAAGAAGATTCTAAGTTTGGAGCCGGCGGCTGGGGGGCGGCCGGCGAGTGGGGGAAGAGAGATGTTGAGCGTGATTCAGATTGCAGCGGTCGTCATGTTGTTCGGCGTCGCGCTCGTGTTCGCGTCCGAGGGTTTCGCCCTCGCCGTGTCGCGCGTGCTGGAGGCGGCCTTCGACCGCGTCGAGTACCGGCTGGCCATGCGCGCACAGACCCGCGCCGAGAAGATCAAGGCGCGCCGCCGCGAAGAGCGCCGCCGCGCCACGCGCGCCCGCGCCGAAGTCTTCGCGCCCGCCGAGATTCACCTCTCGCACGCCGGCTAAGGCTGAAACCTCAGGTACAATTTAACCACAGAGACACAGAGGCACAGCTTCTTGAGGATTACTCAACAGGCTGTGCCTCTGTGTCTCTGTGGTGAATGCCTCTTGCGACGCGTTACTTACGAACTCACTTCTTCTGACTCTTCGGGACGTTGACGGCAACGCTCTTGCTGGCGGAGTTGATGCCGTCGGAGCAGGTGACGGTGACGGTGTACGTCCGGCCGTTGCCCGAGCCGGAGCGCTCGGCGCGCAGGCGGACGAGGGTCGGGCCGACGATCTCGAAGTCGGGCGCGGTGTCGCCGTCGCCCGTCCCGTTCGCGGGCTCGTTACTGGTCACGCCCGAAACGGCGCAGCTCACCGCGCCGCAGTTGTCCGTCGCCGTGTACGTGAGCGCCACGTCGCGCATCGAGTGGTTCGGCGGCCAGAGCACGGACGGGTCGGCCGCCACGCCGGAGACGTTGGGCGCGTCGTCGTCCACGACCGTCACGGTCTGCTGCGCGGAGGCCGTGTGGCCGCTCGCGTCGGTGGCCGTCCAGTTGATGGTCGTCGTGCCCAGAGGGTAAGGCGCGTTCAACGCTTGCGCGTCGCTGCGCGTGCCGTGGAAGTTGACGGCGCAGTTGTCCGAGACCGTCGGCGTGCCGGGGTTGATGCCGGAGGCCGAGCAGGAGTCGGCGTCGGTGCCGGCGTTGATGTTCGCGGGCGCCGTGATGGTCGGCGGGGTGTTGTCCGTGACCGTCACGTCGAAGCTGCACTCGCTGCCGCCGGGGCCGGTGCAGGTGACCGTGGTCGTGCCGACGGGGAAGAAGGAGCCGGGCGCGTGGTCGCAGTTGACCCCCGCGCCCGCGGGCGGCGTGAAGTTGACGTTCGCGCCGCACGAGGCGCCGGCCGCTTGCTCGACGTCGGCCGGGCAGTCGAGCGGACACGAAGGGGTGGGCGCGTCCGCCTGCACTTGGAAGGGGATTGTGTTGCGGTTGCAGCCGCAGCCGGGCACGTCGTAGGTGACGACGCGCCAATTGCCGGTGACCTGCGTCGTCCCGCCGGACACGCAACTCGCCGGGATGTCGGCGGGCGTGGAGGGGAGCGTGAAGGTGTAGACGAAGGGGTCGGTCGTGGTGTTGATGGTCGTGAAGTCGGGCGCCGGCGGGACGAACGCGCACTCGTTCGCGGAACCGCCCGCGGCGATGAGGCGCGGCTTCTCGCTGAGGGAAGTCACGCTGCCGGTCACGCGGATGGTCACGGCCTCGCCCGGCCGGTACAGGTAGCGCTCGTTGCCGCAGGAGTCGAAGAGCTCGATGCCGGCGTAGAAGTTGGCGACGAAGTCGTGCGGGGCCGCGTCGGCGGGGCCGCGCGCGCAGATGAGGCCGACGCCGGGCGGGTAGGACGCCAGCGACGTACTCCCCGGGTCGGTTGACCACGAGACGAAGGGTCCGTTCTGCTCGGAGAAGTGGTCGGAGAAGGCGCCGCCGGCGACGGGCGAGATGGGGACGGTCAGGAGCACCGAGTCGGTCGGCGCGAGCGGGATGCTGTGGCCGGTCGCCTGGTCAACGCCCGTGACGGTAACGACGGGGCCGCCGCCCGACGAGCAGTCGGTCGAGCCGGTGAAGACCTGCTCCTTCAGCGTGAACGTCTCGGTCGTGACGGTGCCGATGTAGTTGCCGGCCCTGACCGTGATGGCGCCGGCCGGGGGCGGCGCGGCGGCCGACGGCGCGGTCAGCGCGGCGAGGCACAAGAGTGCGACGGCGGAAGCGGCGGCCAGGGCCGCGAGCTTCAAGGTATAAGCGCGGGACTTAACAGGGGTCTTCATCTCGGAGGCTCCCTTCTCTGAAGGCTCAGGCAGACGGATAGGCTCGGGCGCGAGGGTGGGCGTTAGGGCTTGGGGAGTGCTTAACGAGCGGACAACTTCTACGTCAGGGCGGCGCGGGCTGTCAATAAAAAAAGGCGCTCAGGCGGAGAAGTGGCGGAGGAGTTCGTTGAAGCGCGCGTCCGTGCGGAGGCGGTCGAGACGCGGGTCTACGCGCAGGTATGTGAGGCCGACCGAGTGCTCCTCTGCGGCGCGCGCGAGCCACTTGAAGGCCGCGTCCGCGTCGCCGAGCAGGGCGTTGATGACGGCGAACTCGTAGGCCGTCACCCACTCGCGCTCGCGGTTGGCGACGAGTTCATCGAGGATGGCGCGCGCCTCTTCGGGCTGGCCGCAGGAGGCGAGGACGTGCGCCTGCTTGGCGCGCGTCGTGGGCGTGTCGCCGGCGAACGCGCGCTCCTGCTCGAAGACGGCCATCGCGTCGTCGCACATCCCGCGCACCTCGTACGTCCAGCGCAGGATGATGTGCGCCGAGATGGAGCCGGGGTCGAGGTCGAGCGCGTCGCGGCAGGCCTCCTCGGCCTCGTCGAAGCGGCGCGCGTTCAGCAGGATGTTGGCGACGGCCGTCGCGATGACGGGCGAGCGCGGCGCGATCTCGCGCGCCTTCCTGATCTCGGAGACGGCCTCGTCGTGGCGGCCCATCGCCGAGAGGTTGAAGGCGTGCCAGCGGCGCGCGACCGCGTTGTCGTGGTTCAGCTCAATCGCGCGGCGCAGCTCTCTCTCGGCCGCGGCGAAGTCGCGCTCGTAGTTGAAGAGGACGAAGCCGAGCGAGGCGTGCGCCTCGGAACAGTCGTCGTCGGCCTCGACCGCGCGCTGGGCCGACTGCTTCGCGCTCGCCCAGGCGCCCGCCGGCGGCGGCTCGACGTACCAGTTCAGGAGGGAATAGGAGTCGGCCATCTCGGCCCACGCGAGCGCGTAAGTGGGGTCGAGCTGCACGGCGCGCTCGAAGCGCTCGATGGCCTGACGGAGCCCCTCGGCCGTGCGGCGCGTGACGAAGTAGCGGCCGGCCTTGTAGAGCTTGCGCGCCTCGTCCTCGTCGCCGCGCGACGAATGGAGCGGGCCGGACTCGACCGCCTGCCGGCCCGAGGGCGTCGAGTCGTGGCCGGGGCCGTGCGCGCCGCCCGTGTTGACCGGGCGCGCGCCGATGGAGGCCGCCGGCCCCCTGTACGAAGAGGCCGGGCGCGAGGCCAAGGGGTTCTTCGTCCTCAAGAGCAGTTCGCGGAAGCGCGGGTGCGCGCGCACTGAATCGAGCTGCGGCTCCGTGCCGAGCCAGACGACCCACGGGTCTTGCACCCCGACGGCCTCGTCGAGCAGGTCGAGCGCGGGCGCCGACTCGCCGAGCTGCAGGTGGACGAGCGCGCGGTGGTAGGGCGTGACGAAGTGCCCCTCCTCGTCGCGCGCGCGCATCTGCGAGAGCAGCGCGCGCGCCTTGTCCTCGCGCCCCGCCGCGGCGTAGGCGCAGGCGAGGTTGGCCGAGAGCATCGAAATGTCGCCGAGCAGCTCGCACGCGCGGCGCGCCTCCGCGACCGCCTCGTCGAAGGCGCCCGCGCGCCGCAGGTTCCAGCTCAACACGAACCGCGCCGACCCGTAGCGCGGCTCGCCCTGAAGCAGACGTCGCGCCTCCTCGGCCGACTCCTCGAACCGCCGCGCCTGATACAGGCACCAGGCGAGGAAGTAGAAGTTGAAGGGATTGAGCGGGTCGAGCTCACACGCGCGGCGGGCCTCCGCGATGGACTCGTCGAAGCGCCCCTCCATCGCGAGCTGGCAGGCGTAGTGCGCGTGCGACTGCGTGTAGTTCGGGTTCAGCTCGATGGCGCGGCGGAAGTGCTCGCCGGCCATCTCCCACTGCGTCGGGTGCGTGACGAGGGAGAGGCCGAGCGAGGTGTGAGCCTCGGCCAGGTTGTGGTCGAGGTCGATGGCGAGCTGCGCGGACTCGCGCCCTTCGGCGAGCTGCTCGGCCGGCGGCGCGAGTCCGTAGACGGCGAGCCAGCAGTGGTACTCGGCGATCCCCGCGTGCGCGGCGGCGAAGCGCGGGTCGAGCGTGACGGCGCGGCGGTAACAGGCGTAAGCCTTGGCGAAGCCGTCGGCGCTCATCGTGTACCAGTGATAGCGGCCGCGCATGTATGCCTCGAACGCCTCGGCGTCGTCCGTCCCGCGCTTCTGGAGCTTGAGACGTTCGTCGCCCGAGAGGTGAGGCAGCAGCGCCGCCGCGACCTGCTCGGAGATGAGGTCTTCGAGCTGGAGCACGTCCGTGTACTCTTCGTCGAAGCGCCCGGCCCACTTCGTCGCGCCTTCGGCCACGTCGAGCAGTTGCGCCGTCACGCGCAGAGTCTCGCCCGCGCGGCGGATGGTTCCGTCCACGACGAAGTCGACGCCCAGCTCGCGCCCGGCGGCGAGGGGGTCGGAGCCCGCGCCCTGATAACGGAGCACGCTCGAAGTCGGGCGGATGATGAAGCGGTGGACGTTCGACAGACGCGTCACCAGGGCGTCGGCGAGTCCGACGCCGAGGTACTCGTCGCCCGTGCCCTCGGCGCCGGGCGTGGCGATGACCTTGAGCGGGAGCACCGCGAGCGACTTCTGCCCCGTGGGCGGCTCGGACAGGTGCGTGTCCGTCGGGCGCGCGGCGACGGGGTTGTTCGTCCTGCGCAGCACTTCGCGGAAGCGCGGCAGGGAGCGGACGGGGTCGAACAGGGGGTCTACGCCGAGCCACGCGAGCCTTGCGTCAACGATCTCGACGGCGCGGTTCAGCTCTGCGAAGGCGCGTTCGTTCTCGCCGAGCTGGCAGTGGACGAGCGCGAGCATGTAGGGCGAGACGTAGCGCGACTCGCCGAGACGGCCGACCTCTTCGAGCACCGCGCGCGCCTCGCGCTCGCGCCCCGAGTGCGCGTAGAGGCCCGCGAGGAAGCAGAGACCGTACGGACTTCGACCGAGCAGCCCGACGGCCTTCTCGCACGTCTCGACGGCCTCGTCGTGGCGGCCGACCTGTGAGAGCGCGAGGCTTAAGAGCAGGTGGCCGAGGCCGTAGTCGGGCTCGGTCGAGATGAGCACGCGCGCCGAGGCGGCGGCCTCGTCGAAGCGGCGCGCGTGGTAGAGGTTCCAGTTGAGCGTGTGGCGGACGAGCGGCGTGAGCGGCGCGATCTCGAGCGCGCGGCGCGCGATGTCGAGCGCCTCGTCGAAGCGCCCCTCCATGCCGAGGAAGAAGGAGAGCCAGAGGCGGCCCGTGACGTAGTTCGGGTTCAACTCCTGCGCGCGGCGCAGGTGGCGCTCGCCCTCCTCCCAGTCCATCTCGTGCGTGAGCGTGGCGAAGCCGAGCGCGGCCCAGCCTTCGGCCAGGCTCGGGTCGAGGCCGACCGCCTTGCGCGCGGCTTCGAGCGCGGCGGCGCTCGTCTCGGCGAAGGGGAGGATGGCGTAGACGCCGAGCACGTTGTAGTAGTCGCTGATGCCGGCGTAGGCGAGCGCGTAGTCGGGGTCGAGCGAGACGGCGCGGCTGTAGTGGACGAGCGCGCGCGCGAAGCCCTCCTCGTTGAAGGTGTTCCAGTGGTAGCGCCCGCGCATGTACTCCTCGTAGGCGC